>Ga0123357_10005810_pt1 | contig 14866 bp, 6 predicted proteins | sample TergutEmb28metaG_FD_89873 | JGI IMG/M metagenome (GOLD analysis project Ga0123357, IMG submission 89873) | Embiratermes neotenicus P4 segment gut microbial communities from Petit-Saut dam, French Guiana - Emb289 P4 | ecosystem: Host-associated > Arthropoda: Insects > Digestive system > Gut ...
TCTCTGATATATGTTTGTGTAATTTTGGCGCCCTTTTTGGCCAGTAAGTCGGCTTGTTCATTCCCTGTAATTTGGCAGTGTCCTGGTATCCACTGCAGTGCAATCTGTTTGTGTTTTCCCTTACGTTGTTGTATTAGGTCCTGGCAGTCTCTGGTTTCTGTTGATATAGTTTCTGTTGATGCCACAGATAGTATTGCAGCCTTTGAGTCAGAAAAGATAACAGCTCTCTCAAATTTGTTGTGGTATGAGTTCAGCACACGTAGTGTAGTACGTATGGCTTCAGTTTCTCCATCAAATGCAGTCGAATGTTGTCCCAGCGGCATGTAACAGGAGAAAAGGTCACAGTGGATGCCAGCACCAGCATTTATATATCCTTCTATTTGTGAGCCATTTGTGAAAATGTGCAACCAGTGTAATATAATAAATAGCAATAAAATATTTTAAGTAGTTAGACCAAAACATAACTTCAGAATTCGTACATTATTATGATCCACATATAACGAGTATCACATATGTTTGTCTGCTGAATAAAATTCATATTCCAAAAGAAAGGATCCCAATATTATTATTATTAATATTAATATTAATATTATACCATTCTTGAGTTAGTTGGGATGTTAAAAATTTTGCTTTCTAACTGGATTAAGTAAACTTTTTTTATTACACACTTACAATTTGTCCCCTACAATTATGCAACATAATGTGTGTGCCTGAAATTCTGCAAGAAATACAGTACAAAATTTATAGTTTATTCATTTTACGTGATAACGAAAACTCAACCTATGCACATAAAGATAATACCAGAAAGGATTTATATAGTTGTATGTCAATTGGGATCTGTTCTGCCATTCTCCAACCCCTACCTTATATTATGATATATAGGGGTCTGGGCATGACAGAACCCCATGCCATTCAAACATTGTTGTATTATTTAATAGCACTGTAATTAGTATTAGCGGGCAGGTGGGCGGGCAGGCCGGCAGGCAGGTGGGTGGGTGGGCGGGCAGGCAGGCAGGCAGGCCGGCAGGCAGGCGGGTGGGTGGGCAGGCAGGCAGACATAAACACACAAGTTGAAGATTTCTTTCCTTATTACATTAACAGCCACTAAGGTAATGCATCACAATTTGGTTTTTTTAAAAGTTTAAGCATGGCCCACTGCAAAAGGTGCATAAATGTCTAAAGTATACACTCAATCAGACTATTTGGATTCAGTATTACCGTGATTAGTTGTCCATTTCCTAACAAAAAATGGCTGGATTGGTTTAACAGAAAGTAAATTTACAGTGATTAATATCTATAACTTATTTGACTTAATAGTTTCAGACTGCATGAACAGAAACAAATCAGTCTTGCTGCAAGTTCTGTGGTGGGCTGTTTTGACATACAACATCCCATTGTGTTATTCAGCAAACCAATACAGAGAGTTTGATAATAGTCTAAACACAACTGAATTCTATTCTCTTTAATAGAACAACATGTTTTGGCCTAGGCTTGACCATCCTCAGGTTCAAAACCAATTTTGAAAATATATTGAGGTGAAAGGTACAAACAGTTTAATTGTATTTAAAATCGGTTAAATTTTAAAATATACGAGCAAATTAAATGTAAATCAGAGGGTTTGCAACAGTTGTTTACAGTTTTTCATAATGAGTAATTACTTCCATTAGCAGTCCAAGTTTGTCATGGCACTGCCATCAATCTGGATGCCTCAATATTTACAATGAATATCAACCAATATAACAAATTCTGTTCCTTCATAAACAGCTAACTTTGAAAATGGGAAGTACATAACTGGATAGCTGTATTTTGTGTACAGGTAGGTCTTATTTCATGCAATTACACCACTTCTAGAATATATGCGACAGTTTACAGTTGAGTGCAATTTGGCATTGTTGTTTCATGTCCACACTTATCTTCTGTAGCAGGCTAGCAGAATATGATGTCATGGTCACACCATCAGTCACATGTATGGATGGATTATGTTGGTGATATAACCATGCAGCTCACTTACTTTCAGTTGAATTCAATTCAATTCAATTTATTCAATCCACATCAAATGTGTGTCTCTGAACATGTCAATCTCAGAATTCTCTTCTACAGCATTGGCTTTTCTTGCCAACATGAGTGAGAAACAAATATACTTCACCTAGTGCAATCCAAGAGAAAAATCAGCCAAAGACAATCAATATAGAAATTAGCCCAATAATTTGATTTTAAAAAGATGAATGAATTGTTGACATGTGCTATAATGTTAGACTCGCTCCTATTAGTGATTTGTGATTGTGCTGATAGAATTAAAGGCAGTGTCAAGTCAGGAACTAAAGTGCTCATTTGTGTAGGAAGACTACCACAGTCCTATCAGAATAAACTGTACCAAAAACAATGGCTGTGTGTCTTTTACACATTTATTGCATTAGAAATATATTGTATAGAAATGCATGTATGCTGTGTAGAAATGTATGTATTCTGTATACACAGTAGACATATACCCTACAGTTCCATGCATCCACTAGTGGTATAGTCATACACTATGTAGGATGAGGTTGTCAATCCCTTAACCCTCAGGAAATACCCTGTTTTAAATAACAATTTTGTGTTCAATTAGTGTGATGTTTTCAGAAACATAACACTGGTGTAAAAACAGACTTGCATGTAATTAGTATTTTGCATTACGTTTACACTGTGTAGGCCATCATACACAGTGAACAAACTTATACATCACAATGGGTTAGTTCTTCGCTGGAAAAATGCATTATATCAATCTACCTGCAATCTACCATGAAAAATTGATAACTTACCAGTGTTGTATAATTAATCTGCACCAAAGTATTTAAAGGGATGAACAGGGGTCACACAAAGAAATGAATGCTACAGTAGTGCAGTGATTCCAGCAGTGGCGTATGCATTTGTTTGCAGTGCAAATTCATTGGTTGGTGTTTAATAAGATGCCAGTTTCTCTGCCCATAGGGACCACTGTTAATATCCTATAAGCCTTTGTCCAGAATAACTACAGGTGGGTTTCATTGAGTGGCTTCATATATTGTAAGACACTAAATGTGAATCCTGTCACTGTCATGATTATGATCTGCATTTGGAAAATGTATACTGTGGAATTTTCTTCCCTTATATTCAGACTTTTTTTATAAATATAGTACAAGTCCACATTTGCAAATTTTTAAGTGATTTATTTCAGTTCATTCATTCATTCATTTAGTATTCCAGAAATCTGTCAGAGTGGATATAGAACTTGACATTAGATAACAACAGGCATAGCACAAAATGAGTCTCGACAGTAAGATGCATGTGATGGTGATTTGTGATTATGATACAAAAGTAAGAAATCAAGTTTATACAAGGAAACTGAGTTAGTCATAAAATTTAAATCTAAAATAACTGAAAGTACTTACATTCACCGAACCTAAAATGAGCCTTTAACATGAATAATCTGTAAGTGGCAGACAATACATTGATTTAATTAGGCATTCATATAAAAATTTCCAAATGGCACCAACTGATGAATCATTGGAATTTTTCATTGACATAATCCTTCTGGCCGCACTATGGCCCTGGGGTTAACTCAGCTGCTAACAGAAATGAGTACCAGGAATATTTCCTGGGAGTAAAGGCAGCCATTGCATAGGGCTGACAACCTTACCACCTTTATATGTTGATTGCCTTGAAATCTGGGAGCCTCAGCCTCCTGTAACCATCTGGGCCTGTCCAGGCCTGTAATGGGATTGCTTTACCTTTACCTTTACCTTTACCTTTACCTTTACCAACTGATGAACTGTGTGTTAATATTACAATCTAGCCTCTCTCATCTTGACTAATTGCACTTGTAAAGGTAACGTAAATTTTACCCTAGAAGAGGCCACGAAAGCCCAGAGGGGGAGTAGTTGTATAGCTCTATTCTTTCTTTAACCTCGGCACTAGATTGAAGTGGGTGGTCAACACCATGATCTGGCTGCTTTGCTCCAGGAATGACCCAGTACCAGGGCCAGTCTGGAGCAGTATGGAAAATCTTCCCCTAACCAGGATTTGCTTATTGCACATGTCTATTTTGTACTCTTGTTACTTTTCTAGGCCCTAACACAGTTTTCTTCTTAACAGGATATATTTTGGCAACTTTACCAAGTGAAGCTGTTAACAGGGCTACTAATAGTCTATATATATTAGAAGCTGTTGGACAGTTGTCTCTGCCAGAACTTCTTGTAGCTACAAAGGAAATTAAACCTTATAATTATGCACAGCTTCTATTGGAAAAACATGCAAGTATTAATTTCTGTATCCATTATATATAGCTGTGAAGTACATATTTGCAGGTTAGTGTAGTACACTTAAAATTGGTCATGATGTACTTTATTACTTCTGTGGTAGGAGTAGCTACTTATGCATGCTAGTAATTACTTTTATTTGAGAACATGATATCATATCATTTATTTTCCTTCTGTAAATCCGTACAGGATTATGTAATCCATATGGATATGTAAATCGTCATATTTGTTGGGATTAAGGGGTTACATCAACACAAGTGTGTACAACAATCACATGGTTATTTAGTATAACAAATATAACAGAATAGGACAATATGAATTGTTTAGTGTAATAAAATATAATAATGATAAAAATAAAAATTAAAAGTAAAAGTCAAAATAAGAATAAAAATAAAAATAGTGGGTAGTTAGAAGCAATTAGAGGTACTCTTTAAGAAGGAAAATGATATAAGAACAGGATAACTAAGATTCATAACATTATACATAACAGTGCATCATGTTTCATACAAGTTACTGAATTTCACGAAAAGTTACAGTATAGAATTAAAGTAATGATAAGTTATGAATGAAACTATGTAACAGAAATGTCTTGAGTTATCATGTATATGATAATTTTTTTTGCACCATTCGTTACAGATACATCCACATCAAAGTGTAACTGAAATAAAATCATATGAGCTTGCCAGTTTTGGACATCTTATTTACTTCTTACCAGCTGTTGACATCATGCAGATAAATCCAGTTTCGTTTAAGCTGTTTGTTGAATCAGTGGATGATTCAATGACAAAAGTGGTCTGTGCTGATTTGTCTCAAAGATTAGCATGGTACCAGATAATTCTAAAAGCATTTGGGTAAGAAAATTAAAAAGATCCCAGTATTTAATAAGAGCAAGTTATTAACATTTTTATATTCTTCTGCAGCAGCATAGACTGCGGTATCTCCATTTAGTGTCTATCAGTGTAAGGTTTTGCATTATTCATCACTAATTTCAGTATTATGAAGTCAGTGGACTATTTAATTTCTTCCAGTTTAAATTTTCCTCAGTTTATTTTCCCAATCCATTGCTCACCAAAGAAGCTATAAATATTGGCTTCACTGAATTTAAAGGTTTCAAGAAATCAATTTCTCTGCTTGCTGCAGGAAGCCTTTTAGTTGGACTTCTTCAACACTGGCCACTTTGGGTGACCTTTTACTGGTGCTACCACATGATCAGCTGAATTCTATACCAATGGACAGCTGGGAAGATGCAGCAGATACTCTAACTGAAGAAACATCCTACCATATGAAAGTGGAGTGGCCTGGAATGGTTGACCAAATTCAGCTCTATCAAGTAACTTCACTCTCCCACACTTTTATGCTTGTACTGATTCCATGATTTTTCATTTACTGTGTGCAACTAGTGCCTTAAATCTTTGATGTCATTTCATGACACTTGTGGTTTTCTGAGACCTACTGTTTTAAGTTTTCTTATGTCTGTATATATTAATGCTACGCGTAATATGAAGTTCTTTCATGAAGGGGGAATAGAAGCTGCAGTATTTACTACTGTAAGTCACCTTATGATTGGCACCTTGCATTAAAACAACTTTCTGTATCCAGAAACAAGTTAACCAAACTTAAATTGCAGAGTAGATTGAAACAGAACTCGAATGTTCTCATAAAAATGCAATTGAAGTCATATAACTTACTAGTACGTACAAATGGTTTGTTTTGATCAGATATTTCTCTGTGGATTTATTAATTTATTTAGCAACTGACATTATGTAATCTGTACTTGTTAGAGTGATTGATATGTCTTTGTCTATGATGTCTGTTTTATATAAAAGTCAATAAGTCCACACTGAATTATATGATAAAAGAAACGTTTTTAGGCTCATTTTCAAAATTGCAAAAAGTGACTACCAGCTTTGTCTGCCTGTCTGTCTGTCCATCTGTCTGCCTGCCTGTCTGTCTCTCCATCTGACCATCAGCCTGTCTTTCTGCCTGCATGAAACAACTTGACTCCCACTGGAGAGATTTTCATGAAATTTTATATTTGAATATTTTTCCAAAATCTGTCAAGAAAATTATAGTGTGCAGGTTTTAGTTAACATATACATTTTTATGTAAATTTGTTAGTATCTGTACTCACTATAAACAAGATGTACAATTTGTCTACCACCTTTAAAATATTCATGAAAATCTCCATGAGAATGGATAGTAAGCAGAAACATACAAATGTGTGAGGGAAAAGTGAAAAATAATAAGATTTTTTTAAACACTTGTGTACTTTGTTGGTACATATTGAGTCAATATGTGAGAAGTACTGTTGAGAATTATGATATCCTAAAAGATTCTATTAGTGGTGACAGCATGGAGTATGGCTCAATATAAATCATTAACCCCCTGCACACAAACTTTCTTGCATGTGTGGTGCAATCAAAAAGTTCTGTGACAGAAGCAAACCATGGTAGTTAGACTGGAACCTGTTTTTGCGTGTCAAAACATTCAAACTTCTACATACAGCCAAAATGTTAACTTTTCATTGCATTAATTAATGTAATACTTGTAGATTTCAGGAAGAAATGCCATATGTGGAAGATGTGAAAGTGAGAAAATTAATGTTATTTGATGGTGAATTGCTATCAGATTTTCTCATCATTTAGAGAAAGTCAGAAACAGAGATGTTGCAAATGCTATGGAAAGTGTGTTATGAATAATGTGCTGATCCAGGGTGAGCGGTAGCACAGGTTCCCAGATAGTCTTGATTTTCTGGAAGACAACACAAACCCTGGTCATCCTGTAACATTACAAAATGAGAACAGTGGCAGACACCAACAGGAGATTGTGGCAATCATCAGATGTTACAGACAATTGCAGGGAAAATTAATTATTTTAGGTGGTTGGTGTCCCCATTCTTGGCAAGGATATGAAGGTGCATTATGTCATAGTAAGAAAGCTTATACACGAAAACTGCAACACGTGCGTGAGGATCAGTGGTGAGCTCATCAGTGTAGCAGAAATGAAACTGTACTTCCTCTAGAAGATTGCCTCAGATAACAAAGCCTGTTGTATCCCATGCAGTGCATTAAAAAAAAAAAAGGCTGCACATGGAAGTCTCTGTGATTGTTAAGACCATATTTTGCAGATAATTATGTCTTCAGAGCTTTCATAGTTTGATCACATTCAAAATGTGGCTTGTGTTTAAAACTCTTTGAATTTACTACATATTTGTCTTTGAATTTACTATGTATTTGTAATCATAGATGATTCCTTGGTTTCCCTCATTTTGTCATCACAAGAAAGAAATGAATTAATAAGGACAAGAAAAACTATAGTACTTCAGAACCGTGCATCTCCCATCTTAACAACACACTGAATTTTTCATATGAGCAGACACACACTGAAGGGTTAAGATATTGGCATATAATCTCATACATGGACAAAGTTTTTTAGAGCAGAATTTATATTCCATGCTATCTTCAATTTTAGGAATATTACAAGTACCTTCTTCTGTTTCCGTCTTTAAAGGGAATTCTACCTACTGTCAATTTTTGATGTGATAAATAAGGAAGGGGTTTTTTTTTTCAGGCTTGTGCTGAGATTCTTGAAGACTCTGAAGCTTCTAAATACATTACAGCAGTTCGTGAGTTGGCACGCTGGCGTCTTGCAGCAGTTCAGACCCAACTGAATACTGTAGTCAGTGCTCCTGAAATTCTTGCAGCAGTTCATCGGTCCAAGAAAGGGGAACCTGAAAGGAAGATGGTTATTCCTAATTTCCCTATGGAAGTACAACATCCAGACACTATTGTGAAAGTTTTGGAACCTGATGAAATTCAAAAGCCATTAAGAATGAAGAAACAAGGAGCTGAAATGGAATTTGTAACAGGTTGTTTTATGAACTCAGTATTTTCTTGGCTAACTGTAGGCAGAAGGGGCACAAGAATCGAATAAGAGTAATCAGAAAATATGTAGTTACATGACACGTGCCACCTAGCACTATGTAATATGGAATTTGGTAGTTTGACTGGAAGCATTTTACTCATTTGTGTTTTCTTCAATTATTTTCATTTAAATTGTGTAGTGAATACATTCAAATGGAAAGCTGGTGTCTATGGAAAGGTCTAAAGACAGAGTTTAATAAATTTTTCTGCAGGCTAATGACAGCCACCTGTAGAACTGTAAGTACATGGTCTTCAATAGAGTTAAATCAACAATTTGACCACTTAAAATATGGAAATATTTTAAGTCTGTGTAAGGGGGGGAATAATATACTCACAACAGGTACGCAGTCATCCAAAGTTCTTATTTAAATTTTAGATGCAAAGTCATTACCAGTGTATAAAGTACCTAGTCAAAATATGTTTATGGCTATCAGCAATACTGAATTAACAATCTTTTTTTTCAGATCAGGATGGCAAAACTACTGTAAAAGTAATTGCATCAGACATATTCACTGGCATCAAAAATGTCTTTCATACTACACACAAGCCTCAGACTGTTGCACCTATTGTAGATTCAGGAATTACTTCAGTTGCACAACAGTTTGAAGCAGTTTATAATACTAAAATACCTGCACCATCTGATGTTATTTCTACAGAAACCACAGAGTCTCCAGACATTATTTTAGCAGCCAAACATACTGAATCTGTTGTGTCTGTGATGCCTGATAAAGTAATCCATGCAACTGCAACTCTTCCATCTTCAACTGCAGTTTTGCCAGATACTGACAAAACATGGTCTATTTCTATAATTAAAGAGCTGGAGGAAATGAACTTGCCTACAACCACTCATACAAACGTTCATACACAAAGCCCTGAACACATTTCAACTCCAAAGGAATCAGGCAATTGGTCACACATACAGTCTCATGCAATAAATAACAATGAAGATGACACTTATTTGACTACTTTCAAGGCACTTAGAGAGCGAAATATTTCTTTTGAAGGTCCACTGAAAGACTCTGTTTTAACTAAAATAGATTTTACAGCTTCAACAACTGTACTCAGTAATAGCAAACCAATACAAAGTGATATAAATTCTGCTGAAGTTAATGCTGGGCTATCAACAGTTCTTAAAGATAAATTGGCTGAACATTTTGAAAACATGTCATTACTACAAAAACTGAAATTGGAAAGCTCTACTTCGTCCTCTCAAGTACGTGGATATACTTCCCTGAAAATAGATGCAGAAAAGTCTCTTCCTTCAAACAAGTCTGGCTATGAGAATGTAAAAGTCAAGAGACATGCAAAAACGGAAGGCAATAAAGGTAATAACATAATTGAAATCTGTGTGTGAATATAAGTGTATTGTATAAGGAGTGTGTAGCAAGCCCTCACCATTTGCAGGCGGTTATGTTCTTTAAAAATCCCATGAAACATAAAACTACAATGCATGACATTAAGACCATGTACAAAAAATTGCATTGGGGTGAAATAGGTAATGTATAAATCAGTGATTAATTGACATGAAAACATTTGTTTTGGTGTTTTTGGAATGACATTGCCATTCCTGGTTGAAATGTGTCAAGTTGTAGCACAATGAGAGTACAGTGCTGCAGTAGAAACAGATGACAGTGAAGAAATAAGTGATCTTTGATTACTTTCCCTTATTCTGAATGTTCTTTATGTGTTGTGTGATGCCATGATAGCCTGTGTCTTATGCTTATATTTCAAGCACCTATCCAAGAAATGATTGATTAATCTATCTGCCATCTGTAAGGTTTTCTTTAGAGCACAGGTATTCAGTTGAGGCTGCTCTACAAGTCTTTGTCTTCAGTTCACTGAACACCCTCATCTTTTTAGTGCTCTCTTAAATTAACCCAGCAAGACGAGAGTTGAGGACTTTTGGATGCCATATTTTCAAGATCACTTTTAGTCAGTTGAGGCCACTCCACAAGTTTCAGAAAGTTCTTCACCTTTGGTGCACTGAGTGCTGTCATATTTTCAATGTTCTCTTCAATTAACTCAACAGCATGCGAGTTGAGGCCTGCTGGTTATCAGTCTCCTCAAAATCTGAGAATTATTTTCCCAGAAATTATGACCTGACATGATAATATTCCTTATTTCGTTATCTGGCTAGGGAATCCTCAGAAGTTATGAATTACTCCAGGCCAAAGTTTACTTCTGTAGCCATACAGTGCAACAGTTCATTTTTGAGCTGCTCTATATTTACTGTGCTCTGTGATTTTGAGCATTCACCAGAACCAACAAACGTGTTTTCACTTACATCCAAGATAGTGCTTAAGTTGCATGAAATATAGTAGTTCTTGAAATCTGTTATGCTTCCCTGGTAGAGCAGCTGCAAGGGTGAGGTGGTATTATTGGACAGATATTCACCTTGGATACTAAGACTGGCAAGACCACGATGCTGCGGGTTTGTTGTCATTGTCAAAGAGAAGGATAACCTTGCGTGCCAGTTCTTTGATTTAAGGTACAATTTTCACATAAATCTTCAGTCTTCTGCCTCACCACATCATGACCGAATGGCAGCCATTGCAATGTTTTATTTTCCAGCTATACACATGAAGCCATTTTCATCTTTTCAAGAAGGGTCATAACAACTTATGTAAGAAATGTCTGCACTCAACAAAACACTAGATTTCTCATTTTACCTGATATTGTCTCTGTGGAATGGCAGCAGAATGTACTAGTGCTTATTTACATGTCCAGCTTACCTACCTAGCTTATTTCCATTTTCTCTAACACAGACATCATGCTCTTATAATTTTTATCCTTATGCTCTTTGTCAGTATGTACATCATGCATTTCAGACACAATTAAAACACAAGGGCAACATTTGTTTCTAAAAACTGTGAACAGTACATTCAAAGAACATTCTGTATCACACTGTATCTAGGTAGCTGCTGAGTCAGATAGGCAGTAGTACATAGTAGGCAGGCCTATTTTTTATTAATGCGCACACCTGCAAACTGTCACTGCATATCATGAAGGCAGTTAAAATGCAATGCATGAGAGTTGCCACAATAATTCTTGGAATAAGTGGAACCATGGTTCACAAACCTGCAAATGAGGGGGGTCTGCTGTAAATAAATATGGGTTGTGTAGTACACAGTTTTATTTGTTGAATTAATCAGTATGTGACATCAAATACATCTACTACTTTATTAAATTATTTCAGGTGAAATAATTTAATAAATATTGATTAATATTGTTTATTAATTGACCATACATAATATTAGAAATTCAACAAGTTACTTTTTCTAAAAATATTGGCAAATCTCTGTTCTTTACATATTTTTGTGATGTAGTGTTCTTAAAGGTGAAATTTTCCACTGTTACATGGTTGACACTTATTACACTAATAATGTTATTGGAAGTACATAAACTTAATCAAATTCTGAGACATCGCTACAATTCATACCTTGAGGAACATGAAAGAAGGAAAGTGTCAAAGCTATGAAGAATGGAGTTTGCAAAATAGTGGTGCTATAATTTTAGATACATTACAACTACAAAATATGCTTGTGTGACTTTAGTTGTTCTTTATGTCGTTACTTTAAGTTAATCATAATTTTTTGTTCTTTAGTCACTAACAAAATTGCCTTGTGTGATCTGTAACACTAACTGACACATGAACCAACTTTGTTTCAGAAAAAAGAAGCAACAGTACAACTAATGGTAACAACCAAGCTGATCAGTCAGGTGAAATATTGAGGGGTGTTATAAGAACAAAGTCTCTGACCTGGCAGACCAAACTACCATCTGGATCAACTCTTAGACCGAACACTGAAATGACATCTATGCAGCCATCAGAAAGGAAACCAATAACTACACACTGGCAAAGGGTATAGGCACATAACTGTTATGTCACTATAAAGAAAAATCTTTTCAACTGTTTGCACATACAGCCTTGTGAAACTGTATGGAGTGAATTAACATTCACACATTTTATTTTCATTCAGAACCTCCTTTCTGGTTATCTTTATATGCTAAAAATATATGAATTATTTCTTATGAATTTCAGTTTATACTTTCAGTTCAACAGATAGGAACAAATACATGTGGACAGGGGAGCTTGGCAGCCTGACTGTAATGTGCTGATTTGTGCTAAATGTCTCTCTGAAACGGAGAGTGTTAAAAATATATTTTCAAAAAAGGTCAGAACTTTGTTTGTGGGAGGTGGCACACAGGGCTCATGAGGCTGAGGACAGGGACTAGTGGTGAACACTTGAACATGTTAATGTGTCAATAGGTTACCTGAAATGTGGGAAATGTCCTTAGCTGAACAACTTTTTGCCACTCACAAGGATTTTTACTCCCTGGATTTATTTTAGAACTCTAAGGTATACCAGGCCTGACCATTGTTTAGCTCTTGTTAGATTGCAAGTACTCTTTGTCATTTTGAGTATCCTTGTTCCGTCATTTGAGGTGAAGCATGCTGCCTCTGCAATGTGGACCAATACCTAAGCAGGCAGAAGCTGGAATTATTAAGGTCATCCCTTTAACCATTAGCACTTGAAACAACCAGTTAATGACTTAACAGTTCATTGCATTTCAAATAACCTTCATCTCTTAATTTTATCTAGCAAAATTTGTCTCCCATAAATTTAACATTCATAGGTCTGTGCATCGCTAATATATTCACAGAGTACAACCAACAAGACGCGACGTTTCTCAATTTATTTATTTCTGTAAGATGCTCTGCATGTTTCAGACGGTTTTTCCATCCGTCACCAGGAGCTCAAACTGCAGATACAGGGTCAGGTATTTTTCAGGCCAATACCTAACGCTGTATGTGCAGTTTGAGCTCCTGATAATGGATGGAAAAACCGTCTGAAACATGTAGAGTGTCTTAGAGAAATAAGTAAATTGAGAAACGCCCCATCTTGTTGGTTGTACTCTGTGAATTATCTCCCATACCTCTTATGATTCTGTTGCAACAAGCAATAACATAATGTACTTGATTCCTCTCTAGAAAACTATAAATACCCATTTCAGTACCTATTTTCAACACTGGATTTGCCTGAACATCAGGCCTACTCTAATTTTGTTTAATCCACAAATCTTGTGTTTGAAGGTGTCCTGTGATGCGATCAGAGCAGCAGGACAATCTGCAGGATTGGCTCTGGATGAGACAGACATTGAGCTTATGGGACATGAGTTAGAAATGTGTGTTGACACTCTGGGGTCACTAGAACTTGATAATAAAGTTCAAAGAAAAATATGGAGTCTTGTGAACAAGGTCAGTACACGCTGATTTTAGATTCATCATGTTTTATTTACTGATATTTTCATGATTATGTTCTGGGTTAGTTTGATATGTAGAAGAAGAAGAAGAATTGTTTTAATGCTTTAATGAAAATAGGCAATGTTAGCAGAAGTATCACAGTTACTAATTAAAATGTCGGTTATTTACAAATAAGAAGTAAGGAATAATTCTGTGGGAACTCCAAAGCTGAGTGCAACATGGAGTTTTCATGTATGATAATGCATGTTTATTAGTACAGAATCAAATACAACACATCTGCATATGGTATAGTTTACGAACCAGTAAGGTAACTTGGGAAGGTGAAATTTACAAGTAAATGGTGGTCTATTAATTTCCAAAAAAGTATTATCCATGTAAGTGAGATTTGAAAAGAAATTTTTTGTGTGTTTCGAAGCAGTTGATCCCCTTGTGTAAAAATAATGTACAGTTCTGGAATTTGTGAAGGTCATACATATTCTGGGAGAGATACACAAACTATGTTTCATGTACTTCTAATGCCCAGGCCTGATGGATTGCAAAGTTTATGGTGGCAATAACACATATTTTAATATTCTGAAAGTATGTTTCTTACTAGCTTTTCAAATGCACTTTAATTTTGGCACATTTTAGGAAGTAATATACCAAAACATATTTGTATATACATCCTGGCTTAGCAAACAATTTGTTTTGCCTTACAGGACAAATTGCTGGAACACTTGTCAGATTTGGGTCATCTGGTGAAAGTGCTTGATGTTGATGATGTTTCCAAAATTAACTTGAGCTTGAGTTCCTCTAATACACTGGATAACTTAGCTATTATAAGTGAAATGGTAACAGACACACATGTGGTAAGCATTGTTTAGAAAATTTAACTTTAAATCTCTGTCCATGTTTCTGTACAAGTATGCATTCAGGAACTTGAAGAAATACCAGCATACAATCACAGACTAGTATCATTTTTAAACGAAAAATTTGTGGCCCATTTAGGATTTAACATTTAAAGTTATATGCTAATAATTGTGTAAGTCATTAAAACAAGTTTGGATGTGATTTAAAAGGTGTGGATTTTAACTTACATAATATCAGTTATATCAAAATTTTATACAGGATGACTATGCATTTTGAATCTTATTTGTTCACAGGGTAATGTATAATTTTCTATGTAAGCTATTGTATTCTTTCATTCAACAATATTTTTAGTAATTTTAATGCTTTGAAGATTAAAATTAGCCAGCATTCCAGTTTGTGTCATAGAGAGCACTGTGTTTTTTAGAAAGACAAATCAGTGAATACTGGATCTTTATCATAAGAATCATAAAGAGTGCAGAAGTATACTGTATGGACCAAATGCTGAGTTTTTATTGTTAAACCTGTCAGTCTGTATGCTAAATGCTAGGCTTTAA
>Ga0123357_10005812_pt1 | contig 14864 bp, 13 predicted proteins | sample TergutEmb28metaG_FD_89873 | JGI IMG/M metagenome (GOLD analysis project Ga0123357, IMG submission 89873) | Embiratermes neotenicus P4 segment gut microbial communities from Petit-Saut dam, French Guiana - Emb289 P4 | ecosystem: Host-associated > Arthropoda: Insects > Digestive system > Gut ...
GAATCACATTCTATAAGTAGTAAGTCTCCTCAGATGCAGAATCACACTCATTAGGTAGCAAGTCTCCTCAGACACTGTAACACACTCAGCAGGCTGGAAGTGTCTAGGTACTGTAACACACTCCGCAGGTAGCAGTTTACCATAGTTACTGAATCAATTCAAATAGACATTTACACATACATTTTAATGGACTCATTATAAGGATTCAGGACTTCTTGGATGTGATGCTGTTTTATTGGAAGTGTGGTTCCCATTGCTTTGCAGGAATGTGGGACACAACTTGCAGCTTCCATCTTATGTACACCAGGCTTATCCAGAATGTTAGTGCCCTTACACCAATTAATATGGCAAAGCATGTAAATAGGTTCATTCTGTCTGGAACTACAGCACATTTCTTTTACTGCAGGTCCAAGAGGACTGAGTGGAAGACATAACTGTGATGGGGGTGAACTGTAACTGGTGGCGTGTTCTGAATCGACGCAGGGTACTGGATTCTCTTGCATTAGGCAATTCAGACCTGGCACGTGTTCTGACCACCTTTGACCTTACTGCTCTTGGTGTTGGGAGCACACTGGGGGTTGGTGTGTATGTCCTTGCAGGAAATGTTTCTAAGAACATTGCAGGACCAGCTGTGGTGGTGTCTTTTCTGATAGCTGCCATTGCATCTGTATTTGCAGGTACTGTACTACTGTGCATAGTTAAGGAAGATGAAACTGCTAGGGGCTCAATTTTGTGCTGTGACTACTGTATTGAAGCATTAGTCTGTTGTATGATTTTATTTATGCTATGACATCTAACTGCAAGATGCAGATTTTTATACCAAAAGTAGTAGAGATATAGCCAATGTCAGAGCAAAGCATATTATTAATCGTTCTAACATGGTAAACTTTAAAGACAATTATTTACTACGCTAATTTTTAGCCATTATTTTATGAACTTCCAAAAATCTGAACTCCTAATTCGTGGAGAATAAATATTGAAAGAGTCTGAACATGAAGAATTATAAAGCTCTTGTACTAAAATGCAACCCCATGTCAGAGTTATTAAAATAAGTTAAGATAGTGTGCAAAGTTTGAACAAGAAATGCAATCAAGATTCTATTGTAAGACTTGAAGTTTTATAATATATTCTTACAACTTCATGTTTGGAAAGATGGACAGTGTAAAATGCACCATGTTCGTGAAGTATTTAAGAAGCCATATGTCTTGACAGACTGTGTGAAGCAAGCCTGGTTCTGAGAGAAAAGTAAAAGAGTTATTAAAACCAGGTGCTGGAATGGATGCATTTGTAAACTCTGCAAGAGAAGAAATAAAAAAGTTGAGTAGTGAAGATGTAGTGGTGGTAGGGGAGGGGCAAATGATACAAGTAAAATAATATCAAACTACCTATGAAGCATGTGTGTAATTTTGTTGAGGAAAAGAAGTAAATATTGTGATAATGAAATTGCCCCACAGACATGATCTTATACCCTCATCTTGTGTCACTAATGAAGTGTTGAAGTTTAACAGGCAAGTTGAAAAGAAAATGAAAATTTATAATAATATAAAAATGCTAGAAATAGACATAGACACAAAATACTTTACTAGGCTTGGTCAGCATTTGAACTTATCAGGTAAATAACTAATATCCAGTGATTATTTTGTTTTAGGATTGTGTTATGCAGAATTTGGAGCAAGAGTACCTCGGGCAGGTTCAGCATATGTGTACAGTTATGTTTGTGTGGGGGAATTCACAGCATTCATCATTGGATGGAATCTCATTCTCGAATACATAATAGGTGCGTGCAATTTAAAGAATTAATAGCTTTATATAAGCCAAAATATGTATCTGTGTTTTAAAAGTGAATTGTTGTCAATAAAAAAGTTGTGTTGGACTGGATTACTATTGTCTCTGGTCTTGTACTGTGAATACAATGGGATAACTCATACATAACACATTACATAAAAATTGTTTTTGATTTTTAAAAGGTAAATGCTGCAAAATTGTTGATAAAACTAATTACTTGTCATAATACACATCACCTTGCAGATGAATAAACAGTTATGGAAATAAAAAGAAATAGGTGGATATATGCACCGCATGATTTGAAATTTAAAATGAGATCTTAAAGTAAAGATATTTCAGAAGTCAGGGCTACAAAACTTTTTTCATAAAATTTATCAAGGCCCACCTACTTCTGTTATGCACTTGTTCACCTTAAAATAAACATGACTCTTATTTTGATATTGTCCATAATTTTGTCTTTTAAAAAAAATTTTGTCAGAAATTTTACCCATCAGATATAAAGATATCTACTTAATTTGGCACTTTAGAACAAGCTAGTCTCAATCACTGGACACTGAAAGAAGTTTTAACCAGGCTACATGAAGGTAAATTTGCACCTGTGCGCAACATGAGGGCATATGTTGGAGTATCAAGTATAGTGCGTCTCATTCTTAAGCTTGGCATTAAATGGGGATGAGTGATAAATTTCACGTTAAAACCACTCTATCCCCAGCGGAAGAGCCCATTGTGCCAATTTAATAGCACTGTGGGTAGGCCACAGAGCTAGTCTTATAATTGGAAGGAGGAAAAAATCTCCTGCCACTGCCACAAATCAGAAAAACATGTCCTCAGTTGTACAGAGCAACACATCTATCCCACATCCAAGAAAAATGTATACATATTTCTAGTTTCAGAAGTGAGCAGTGGAAGAAAATAAGTTATACAGTTTCTCTGCTGTTTCCTGCTGATGACTTTTAATGTTGCCAGGAAATTTTCTCTTGTTAAGGTTTGTTTAAATGCCCAGGGACTGAGATTGTGATTCTATTTAGCTATGATTAATTAAATGATTTCTAAGGGGACCAAATGAGTGGGAAACTTTAAACCTGATAACAGAAACATTTCCAATTTCTGAAATTTTATCCTCTATCCAAAACAAGAGTCAAGCTTATAGTAACATAAACTAAAATTGTTCACCTGTCTACCAGTTTACTTATACATTGCCTTCTATACTCGTTTCTGCTTAAGGCTCTGCCAGTGTTGCAAAAGGACTAAGCAAGTACCTGGATTCACTCCTAAATGAAACAATGGAAAACACATTTATTGAAACCCTGCCAGTTTCCAGAAGTTCCATTGCACTGTCGCCTTATTTTGATACGTTTGCGTTTGCAGTATCCTTTGTTTTAGCAGGTATGTATCAATAAGTTACGAAATGCAGAACTGAATGAGAGTCCTTGGTATAAATAGAGTTCTCAAGTATGCAGGGGGTTTTGAACCTGAAAAGAACTTATAACAAAATTAACTGTAAATTGAATTCTTCCCCATAAGAGCTTTACAAATGTATTTTACAACAATATTTATTCCCACTAAATTGAGTACTAGCTATGCACCATTCATCGTACACCTGACTGCAATGGAGAAGAATGAGAAAAGATATTGGACAGAGATTAAGATGGTGCAGGCATAAAATATGAACTTACCATTTTCTATGCTAAATTGAATGATGTAATGCCATAAGCACACTAAATGTTTCTTTGGCTGCAGAGTAATTTTACGTTGGTAGGGGGGAGATGTACGTACTGGAGATATATAAAGGACTTACTTCGTATGGGATGCATTCTACATGGGCATAAAGGGAATTTTTAGCAAGCATAGATACTATCAAAATATCAGACCAATTCATTTTGTCTAAATTCTCAGCTAGCTAAAAGGAATCAAGAGTATGTATATCATTTTAAGGTAAAAATTACATTTATAAAAAGGAACGAAATTTTTATCTGAGGTTCTTACAGAACTGCTGAAGATTTAAGTCTTGTTGGTTGTGATGCTGTGTTGTTGGTCAATTAAGCTACTGCTCAACCCATTGACACAATATTACAATACAGAAGACTTCAATCTCCAGTAATGAAATTTATCATGAAATTTCATAAACTTGCCATCAGATGTCACCCATTAATAATTGAGCTGTCAGTTGTGGCTTATCTGAACAGTGCTTTGTATATTTCTTGAAATACCATTGCTTGCTTTTATTAGTGTTTTATAATCAGAGTTAGCCTGCTGTATGTATCAAAGCCTGCTGGTACAGAAGGCCATGTGCTTATAAGTCTCTGCAGGCAAGAAATCTAAAATGCATGGAACTTTGGTGATCATGCAATGTTGTGGGACTGGCTCCTCAACTATAGGAATGTATCATTGTTTCAGTGTATAACAGGAGCTAAATTAGTTACTCCTGCATCTACAAAGCAATGGCACACTGTATATGAATTTCAGCCCAGCTATGGGCCTAATATGTCCGTGACAGGTGAGATGGGTTATAAGTATTCAGCTCATATCTTGCACAAGAATAGTTCATGGGAAGATATTTCACCCAAGACAGCTACATAAGGAAAATGACCAATGAGATGTATTTTTTAATATATGAAGAGCATACTGTTTTGTCACCATTTTAAGATTTTCTACTATTGTGCAAGACCTTGTTTCATCTAAAATCATGCCTGCACAAAAAAAAGGTACAAGAAGTTTTAACCCTTTCACACTCATATGCATGTAACTAATAGACCCTTTGACAAGTTGGGTATTTTTGCATTTGAGGATTCAAGTCGTCTGGAATTTGGCACTGTAATTTTGAGGTGTGTCGTTCCCGTTGTGTTGGTTCAATAACAAAGAATTTTTTGTGTATTACACATACAGTCGAACACAATTATATTTCACCTAGTAGTACAGTAGGTATACAACTGCATGTTTCGGCCCTATGTGTTGGCCATCTTCAGGTTGTGATTTAACTTACCGAACAGCTGTACAAGATGTGTGGGGTGTTCTTTTAGGGTATACCCTAAAAGAACACCCCACACTTCTTGTACAGCTGCTCTGTAAGTTAAATCACAACCTGAAGATGGCCAACATATAGGGCCGAAACATGTAGTTGTATACCTACTGTACTACTAGGTGAAATATATTTGTGTTCGAGTGTGTGTGTAATACACAAACATTCTTTGTTATTGGCGCTGTAATATTGGGTGAGTTGTTCCTGCTGTTTTGATGGCTTTAATGCATCCATATTCATGGTCAAGATGAAAGCATTATGATCCTGCAAATCATCAGAAACCCCTCACCCACCCACACACACACATACACACACACACACACACACACACACAGTGTCATGTTCCAGATCATTATGTTGTATGTGACTGAAACACATAGTAGTGAAGATTAAAGTCATAGGTACCTGTGATTTAAATTACTTCCAAAAATTGCCAGCCTAGCCTCCATATGTTATGGACACAAAAACCATTAAAATACGCCAAAGAAATGACTGTTGAATCTAAACATTTCGAATTCTTCTTTGCATTTCAGTTGCACTTGCACTGGGAGTGAAGGAGTCATCTACAGTAAACAGCCTGTTTACAATAATTAATGTTGGTGTTGTTCTGTTTGTAATCATTGCTGGTTCTTTCAAAGGTAAGCAGGTAGCATTACAATTCCTATATCAGCTAAAGCATGACTCTTTGTTAAGTCTTTGGCTAGAGACAAGATAAATAAAGCAAGATGAATTGTTTGTAAAATAATTACTAAGAAATTTGCAGGGAATATAAATCAATTCCATGTATTTTGTTTGCTCATGACACACAGAAATGTCAGTAATTCTGTACAATCTCCAACCTGGTACAATTTAATGCCTGATACTGAGGATTATTTCAGCCATTTTGTATATTCCTGTATGATATAGCATAACACTGGTTGTTTCTTTGTACGTATGTTCCAAAAGCAATTGAAAAGAGGGACAATTTACCTGGTCAGTACTGTCCTTTCTCTCCCAGTCTGTTTATCCATCTGTTTGTCTGTAATGAAAAGCATACATTCCACCAGATGAATTTTCATGAAATTTCATATTTGGGACTTTTGCAAGTTGTTGGCATATTCTGGCCTTGGTTATCAGAGGACAAATATGAAATGCAATACAATAAGGTCTGTGTATGTCATGGTGATACATCTCTGTGATTAGCCATTGTTACTGAGACAGACATGCCTGCTGTGTGAGGTATATGCTCAGGCTGAAAACATTTGATAGTCTAAACGTATTAATTAAACATGTACATTTTTTGCTGTTTACATGGTATTGATTTTAAGATTGTAGAGCTATTAGTAAAAATGTTGGACTTTAAATCGTTAATTATTTTGTGGCTAAGAGGTGAGTCATTGTTGGCAACAACAAAAAAATTTGTTTAAAAAATTTTGAATATTTTGAACTGTGAATTAACTGGTGTATAATAAGACTTATAGCACACAGTTTACATCAGTATTGTAGTACTTTGGCTTCAAGGTGGTCCATATGTTGCTGAAACATGTAGTTAAACAGTAATGTAAGTTCATAAATATTTTAAGCTAACAGAGATTGTAGTTCACAGTAAAATATTTATATAAATATAAAACCCAAACTCCCCATAATACGGGTTCATGTGTTATTGATACGAAATGACAAATAACAATTAACATGTTTACTTCTTGTATGCAATATGCTCCTCTACTTGTGCAAAATCATTGACTTTCATTGAGCCAAAAATGTGATTTGAGCTTAAGAGGACCAGAGTTTCAGCAATATGTAACACAGAGGAACTTATGTAGGATTTCTAAAGTTCACAAAATGACAGTGAAATACAAATGAGTCTGGTTGAAAATCTGCCTTTTCCTGTGTTTATTTCAAATATAATCACTTACTGTTACAGTCAAACTCCATGTATGTTAAGGGAAACAAAGTACAGGGAAAACTTTTATTGTTACCATTGTAAAAAAGAAAGCTCAGAAATGTTATTCGTTTTTGTTTACAGCTGACCCAAAGAACTGGAAAATAAAAAAAGAAGACATTCATATTGATAATCCTGAGGTTGCAGGTGAAGGAGGATTTTTCCCTTTTGGTGTCAGTGGTGCTATAAAAGGAGCTGCCACCTGCTTCTATGGCTTCATTGGTTTTGACTGTGTTGCTACCACAGGTAATTTGTCGCTGAATATTCTGAAGCAAATGATCTGTGAAGCAGTTTGCACTTCTAGTACTTAATCTGTTTTGTAACATTAGTTTTAACACTGAAAATCCTGCGTTTACACACTCAGTGTTTTTTAATGATCCAACAATTTATTTCTTTAAACTTCACGAAGGATTTGGTCTTTGCAATGGAGAGGCATGTGTTTTGTGTGGTGTAGGAATGAAACATTGAAAAATTATTTAGATTAATTTCAACCTTTAAAGGATTAAAGACCCTAAGTGATAATAGTGTTACTATTAATGCCACAGATTATAGAATTGGTCTTAGATTAGGAAATACATTATTCCCACGGTCATTCAGACTATTATATTTACTCAAATGCAAGATGAGATTTTTGCCTTCAATTTGTGCTTGAGTATGCAAGGTCATCTTAAATTCATGTATGAAGCTCAGAACTGGACCATGCAGGGCCAAACCAAGGCCTACATCACCAATTGTGGACAAAAGACCACCGCTAAAAGTAACTGATATGATCTTTTTTGGGGGGGGACTTTTTCCATTTGCCCAATTTTTTAAAGAAACTTGAAGTTTTGGAAGCTGGCTGTTTCTGTCTTCAGAGAAAGAAGCACCTAGCATGGTAGGTCCCTTAGATCAAGCTCTTTTCAGTTACTGGGCACCATAGAAATGGTAACTTCTTAAGATATGCACCTGAGAACAGATACAGTCCAAGGATAGTAACAGGAAAGTGGCTGTTTAAAATTAAAAATTAACTACCAGACTCAAAAATAATACCTTGCCCAATCCATGAATTAAAAACCATGGAAAGAGATATGAACTCAAATGATCAGACTGCAGGCGCAACACAAAAATCCGGAACACATGTATTTAAAATTCTTACACCATTAACACAATCTTTGGTAAAAACTGTGAATCTTCTTGTGTTCAAGTAAGTTTCTAAATCAAGAAACAAAAATGCATTATATAGTTAACGGGAATCATAACAGCATGACAGTGCAGCTCAATGGAATTGACTGTGAAGGGTTTTAAGGATGTTAGCGGTCCCATCTTGAAGGGTCAGGAAGACAGGAGTGCTAGGTTGTCCTGAAACATCAGCGAGAAATTACCACTACCCAGAAGAGTGTGGGTCTCATCTACTTCAAAGCTGAAGCCTGAGATCATGCACAGAATCTGACATGCTTTTTCATTTACTGTCTGAAATTTATAGCAAAATATTTCCCTTGGCCGACAAGTTTTATCTGGGGGGTCATCTTAATAAGTCATCATGCCTTCAGGTTAGTACAGCACAAGGGGAGAGGGGTGGTCTGGATTACAAGGGAATTGGGATCACTGAGGTGGAGAGTCTGTGGTATCAGTAAAGAACAAAAAATTATCGCTCAAAATACTGCACTTAGCAGTAAATGATGATGATAATGATAATGATAACAATAATAATAATAACTGGCCTCCAAGAGGAACTGCAAAAACTGGATAAGAAAATGAGGAAACTGCTATCCATTCATGGGCATCATCACCCAAAGGCAGATGTAGACCACTTGTGCATTGCACATTGTACATTGTACATTGTGTATTCCCAGAAAGTAGGTAGGAAGGGGCCTGATGCACTTAGAAGGAACCTACATATTAGAATTTACAAAACTGTTATAATACATAGACAGCAAGGAAAATTCACTAATACAAATATTTAGAATGCACCAAAACAGCTTCAGCTCAGTAGTGTTACAGACAGCTGTATGCATGCAGAGAGAATTACAGAGAGGAACAAGACAAATAAAGGTCAGCACAGTAGAGAAGACAAAAGAAATAGGGTGAGAGAAAAGGGTGCATGGGAAATTCCCACATAACTCCAGATTAAAACTGGTGGATAATGAACAGTCATGTCAATGGCTAAAATTTAGAGACATTAAGGGAGAGACAGAAAGTACAATAGTGGCAGCTCAAGACCAAGCAATTAATACAAACTATTTTAAAAATAAAATTTTGAGGGAAGGAAATGGCAGTAAATGCCGGTTATGTAGACAACATGAAGAAACTGTTGACCACATAACCTCAGGATGCCCCATTTTGGCTAAGAAAGACTATTTAATGTGAGACAGTGAAGTCTGTGCACATTGCATTACTCAATATGCACTGCACTAGGCATCAAAACGACAGGCAAAGGGTAACCACACTCCCAAACCAGTATGTGAACATTAAGCTGCAGTGAATTAAAAATGCTGCTATTCAAATCACAGTATGTACTTTCTTTAATATTATTTCTGACTAATTACAAAAGCTAATTTACTAAAAATTCAGAAAACAACAGTACATATACTGCACATAACAAAGATCTGCATTTACCTCAGACAAACTCTGTTATTTATCAAAAAGAAGTTCCTTATTCAAGTGTTAAAATCTTAAACAATCATCCATTGGTTGTTACAAATACAAATTTTAAAACATTGTTCGATTACACACCCTTTCTGCACTTTGGAGGAATATTATACCAGATGATACACGTGGCAGACGATTCAATTTCAATTACTATTTGAATTTTATTCAATTCTTATTGAATTTTTAATCCTACTTTCTATTCAGTTTTATGTATCAATACTTTATTCAATATCAAATATTCAACACACATTGTCATCAGAGGAACATGAAGCAACCACCTCATAGCAAATGCAGGATGTTCTATAATGCAGAAGAACACATAAAACATATTGTTCAGGGATGCACAACACTTGCACCATCTGAATACCCCAACAGACACAGTAAGGTGGCTGGTTAAATCCATTTGACGGTGTATAAATGTGTGGGGTTACATGTTACTGACAGGTACCATGGACATATATCTGAAAGGGTCATAAATGTCAGTGGTACCACTATTATGTGGGACATACCAGTTATCACAGATCAAACATTACTAACAAACCAACCTCATACAGTACTGCATGATAAAAAAGAGAAGACTTGCCTGATCATATCCTTACTGCTGAGGATTTAGAGTGCCTGGCTCTTCCCACTTTACACATTCCTCTAGTCTTGATGTACAGATTGTCTCTGACTCCCTCTGTGATCTGGACAATGACCAGATCACTGGGAGAACAGAGATGGTTAGAGTTGGCCCAAAATTTTCCACATTATCCAGGGATCTGGATTACTGGGTCTGGATGACCGAGAAGCTACTGTATATGTTTTCTATACTTCCCTAGCCATTTATTTGTCATGTAGGACAAAGTTTTGTTATGAATTATATCTAAATACTGAATGTTAAGGTTTAATTTACAACAATTTTACATCAGTTATTGCTTTTCATGTTTTGAAAATAATTTTATTTCTTTAGTAGGTATTGAAAATTACTCCCTTCACCTCACATAGCAATTTTGTACTCATCTTTTTCATAAATAATAATGTATCATATTGATTTTTATTCCCGCATTACACGTTCTGTGATCACATGCTCTCAGAAGCTCCAGTGTGATATAGTTTGCACCTTCCCTGACATATCTGTTGTCCATAAAGAACGATATGTGCTTTGCAGGTAATGTTCTTATGTAAACTAACCCACAGATAATGGCCCAGGACCCTGGTTTCTTGGCCAAGTTAACACATGCTAATTATTTTCATATCCATGTTGCAGGTGAAGAAGTGAAGAACCCTCAGAAAGCAATCCCAATTGCTATCATTGTGTCTCTCACCATTATCTTCTTGTCTTATTTTGGAGTTTCAACAGTCCTTACCCTCATGTGGCCATATTATTTACAGGTGAAAGAATTTCAGTTGCACTATCAAATTTATGGTCATTGCTGTATTATTACAAAACCAGAATACATCTGACATGAAAATGTTATTACAATATTTCTACAAACTTTTTGTTCCATTCATAGTTTTGTTGTTATGTACTGTTCTCGTGGGAGTAAAGTGGCCAGGGCATGGGACTGACCACTGCCTTCTATCACAGAGTTTTGACACAGAGTCGGGCTATAACTGTACTACTCCTCTGGGCCTTCATAGCCTGTTCTAGGTTGAACTTTACCTGTTTTATGTTTAGTATTGATTTGATTTGTGAGATGTGAGGTAATCATGGCACTGGCTGATGATTGCTGTCTAACGGGATGTGACACCATTCAATGTGGTCAAAAATTACCAATGTTCAAGAGGAGTATGCTACAATCTTCAAAGTGAAATTGTATTTATTGTGTCAATAGTTGCAAATAAGCCTTGCAGTTGAATTTACATGAAATTTTTCAATCAACTAACTGTTAACAATCAGATGATCAGTTATTAATACTATCAATCAATTTCCTTCTGGCATATAATTTGGTTAATTCTGACCTCACTCTAGGGTGTGCAGTTTGCCAGCAACTAAATGCATTTCATATCTTCTGCAGTATCAGTTTGTAATATTTTATACACAGGATTCTGATGCTCCCCTTCCAAAGGTGTTCGTTGAAATAGGCTGGCCTGTGGCACAATGGATTGTAACAATAGGAGGAATGTTTGGACTGTGTGCCAGGTATGTAGACTGGAATCGAACAAATACAACAAATTTGTATAAGCTATTATTAAATATTTTTACATTTCTACTATAGCCATATATTATACAGTATACTTTTTGTTTGAAACAATGTGTACAGACCATGAGAATAAGTCTCAAACCCAGGGATTCAAAAGTTACTAATTCCTCCAAGTGGACTCTTAAACAGTGATGGTGGCGTTACAATAATGTGAAGGAATCAGAATCTGTTAGACTCATGCAAATATTACAGTGATTTCATAAGATTCTGAACACATACAGGTCACAACTGAGAGTTTTAGAGGACACTTGGAATTTGAAGTGTTCTGGCAGTCACATTGGAATGGCAAAATTGTTGCAAGGTCTTGAAGCCTAACCTCACTGGACTTGTTGAATCTGATAAGAGACATGACATGCCATCTAGACACCATTTACTGGACTAACACACCATAATGTCAATAACAGCAGAACTGTACACACAACTGTATAAGGGGCCATAAGGTACTAGCTGTGTGCATGTGATGAGGCCATGTGGGAGAAGATTAGATGTACACATGGGTTAATATTCTTGAGTAGGATCCAGAAATGTAACTTAATAAATCACTGAACCAGTTCACAAGTTCTGCTAGGGCATTACTGGTAATTGCTCTGTATTTCTCAAATTGGTGCATTGTTTGTTGCAGTCTGTTTGGAGCAATGTTCCCTCTGCCTCGAATCATTTATTCAATGGCTATGGACGGGCTTATATTCCCATTTCTAGGGCAGGTGCACCATTACTTCAGGACTCCACTCTATGGGACACTAATAGCTGGTCTATTAACAGGTTTGTCATAATCATCACTAAATGCTGTTAAAGTGATTAGTACTTTGTATTCATCAGGATTGGGATAGGGCACAGTTGCAGGTTATTATTCTAAACTGTAATGTTCCATAAATGTGGGACGTTTCTTGATCAGCTATAAGTTTCTCATGAAGAATTCTGCTGTATGGAACTCACCAAATGGGTTTTCAAATTTTCTGTGCTGAGTCTTTTGTTGGTTAGTTCACATTAAAGATGTTTTAAAAGGACATATGTTTGCACCTGTTTCTGTGACCTAACCTAACCCACTGGTTGAACCTTCTTTAGCTAGAAGCTGCATCAGTTCCAAAGAGCAGGATGTTATGTTAACATTCCCTAACATAACATAATCTAACTTAATCTAGTCTGTTATAGGATGTGTATGCACACATGCAATTTGAAAGGTTAGTCAAGTAGGATGAAGAGACACCCCCACTCTGTTGATGTAATATAAGCAAGAAATAACAGCAATGAGGGCTTGATTTTAGGCCGGTTCATTACACCTATGGATTCCAACATTTTGTTGCTTACTTCCTTTATTTTTATGTTCTCTGTACTTGCAGGATTTCTTCCGTGGGCCAACAATTGGAAAATAAGTGCTTTATTTGTATTAAGCTATTTGTACTTCAAGATGGTATCACTCTCATAACTAGACCTTACACATGCCTGATGATTAAATCCAGTCATAAATTTTTTACTGATTATTCATTTCAGTTCAATTTTTTACTCAGTTCATGCCATTTAATTAAGTGGAGGACTTTGTTCTTTTCTTTTCCCCGTCTGAAATAAAATAATACTTTTTCAGGTAAGGGGTACTAAAATTACCTGTATCTCGTGTCCATTTTTTAAATTTTTGTATTATTTTATTTGCAATTATTTTTCTCACTAAATATAAATGGACTGATTAAAGGGTAATAATCAAGCATTGCATCACACAGGTGTAGAATTCATGACGGTTCTGTTGAAGTGTCTTGTTATTTAACTGCAGGTATAATGGCAGCAATTTTTAACCTTGATCAACTTGTGAATATGATGTCAATTGGTACTCTTCTGGCATATACCATTGTATCCACCTGTGTCCTGCTTCTTCGGTAAGTGTTCCTGATGGTAGTAAATACTTTGACAGTTGTATTAATAATTCCCAGTGAAAATGTACAAGAATAGGACTGGAGTTGCATATCCAGAGAAATTTTGGAGCTATTTCAGAATACATATAAGCATAACTGCATTTTCAGCATTAGATTTAGGATGTTTTAAAAATATACATCAACAAAGCTAAACTGAAAAGTCTGGGAGAAAAATGTAAATTATTAAAGTTATTTGCTTTAGCCCACTTCAAAAAAATGGTTGAAATATTGATGTCTTCACAATATACATATTTAAAAAATTATTATTTCTCTTCAATGTGGTAAATTGGAGACGAGGCAAGTTCAGTTATATCAGGCAGTTGGAAATCTGAGCATAACTGAGAGCTGAATTGTTGACATGTTACCTTTTGTATGCAACCAGTTCAGCTTGGGCATAATATAAGGAGGATAGCCAGGATTGGAGACATCAGCAGAATAAGGAACCAATACACTAAAAATCAAATATGAACATTTTATTTCAGATACATAAAAACTATCAGCTCTGCACTTGGGATTCATTGTTTGCTGAACTTTTTACATCGTCTCATATTCAAAGAAAACATAATGTTTGGTCCAGTGATTGAGAATGGCTCTCTCTGTGCGATGCAGCTCACTAGCATTGCCCACACACTTTCGCTTGAGACATGGATGATATCCAGTTTCTGAAACTGCTTGCTTTTTTAAATACAAATGATGAGCAGAGTCCAGAAAGCAGAAGTCATGAATAAAATATTCCTTAATCACTAACATGACAGGCATTTTGTCATGTGAAACATCTTACATAGATTTTAGTTGACTTAACTCTTTATTGCTGCATCTTTTCTAAAGGAACAACATGTTTGGCTGAATACCATCCTGCTGCCATCAGGTCACACATTCATATATTCCAACACACATTATTCCAATAATTCCAGTACTATGTTCTCTATTTGCATGTGCAACTTGATGATGGTCTGATGGTATTCAACTGAAATTTGTTGTCCTTGTGAAATTGTTACAGCAATAAAAAACTGTGTAAATGAAAAACTTAATTTCTCTGTATTCCATTGTCAGAAATATGTAGGGTTGAATTACCACAGTAACAAACAAATTTAGAGTTGAAACTTGTAACAAGTATGGGTGAACCCTGCTGATCTGGCAGTATGCAGGTTACAATGTGCCAGACAACTGAGCTGTAACAGTTCTTTTTAATCACATATGGGACAGAATTTTGGTGGAAGAAAGTATAAGATTTCATGTTTGAACCACAGTGATTATTGTCTTCTCTGATGTGGTGCCATATAGTTTGGTAGACCAACATTACAGAGTAAACTGCTGCTCCTCCTTAGAAGACTAATTCACAGTGGGAAAATGTATTTCAGAGTACAGAAATTGCAGTGGAGCTGGGACTACTATGGGCCCCATTGCCAATCCCAGTCCAC
>Ga0123357_10005813_pt1 | contig 14862 bp, 7 predicted proteins | sample TergutEmb28metaG_FD_89873 | JGI IMG/M metagenome (GOLD analysis project Ga0123357, IMG submission 89873) | Embiratermes neotenicus P4 segment gut microbial communities from Petit-Saut dam, French Guiana - Emb289 P4 | ecosystem: Host-associated > Arthropoda: Insects > Digestive system > Gut ...
GTTGGGCAGTCAACGCCACACCCCAGCCGCTTAACCCCCGGGAAACCCGGTACCCATTGTATAAGAGAATGGGTGGGCCTCGGGGCCGGTCTGGAAGGGTGCGGTAAATCTCACCTCCACCGGGATTCGATTCCCCGACCGTCCAGCTCGTAGCCAGTTGCTACGCCGACTACGCTGTCCGCTCTGAATGTACTGTTAGCAGTGTAAAGCGCCGTGTATTTCAGGTCAATGAAACTCGTGTTTACACACAGGTGTGACCAAGTTCGGGTGATTTGTCGAACTCGACGTAACATCTCGTACACTTCCTCTTTTCCACAGGTGGCCGCAGCATCGTTGCTTCCACTCGACTCCTCTCAGTTTTTGGCGCGTTCTAAAAACGGCGAAATTCGACTGTTAGCTTCGTCATGTGTGTCTGTACGTCTGCATGGAGCAACTCGGCGTCCACTGGACGGATTTTTGTGAAGTTCGATATTTGTGTTTTCTCCAGAAATCTGTCGAGAAAGTTAAAGTTTCATTAAAATCTGACAAGCATGGCGCATATTTTACATACTTTACATGAAGACATATCCACGTTCTTGTCTCGCCGAATTCTTCCAGGAAGTTTCACACGTTGTTGTAGCAAAATCAAAATACACGGTTATGATCACTAACATTTTTCCGAAAATCGTGCCGTGGAAAAATATAGTGAAGCCGTATAGGCCACATTATGGCAATATAATACGGCGCGTGCGCTTTGCATGCTGGATAAGTACAGCTGCAGACGCAAAGTCAAGAGTGTGTAATCCTGACTGCTTTTCCACGGCAACAGTGGTTACGCGAACGTGTTCTGTGTTGCGTTGTACGTACATTCCCAGTGTTGTTAACTTTGATCGGCAAGGTGTAGCTGCAGTTACGTGTATTATATTTGAGTATCGTTAACCCATCGTTTTAAATACTGGCATTCATCGAAATTATGATACAGATATGGTTGTTACCTCGCCGGGAGCATTCTGTTGCCGTAGCGAATGCTGTCAGCGTGTATTCATATTTGTTAGGGCAGCCATAGTGTGCTTGGAGCATCTCAGTCGTTTAGTCCTCATCACGGCACGTGTCGCTGAACGCTTGTTGCATTCAAATCCTGTATCCTGAGGGAATGTTGCGGAAATTCGTCAGTCTCCCCTGCTGTAAGCAGATACTGCATTTTTTTTTTTTGAACGAAGACATCACGAAGTGCTTGGACACTAATTTGTACGTCAGCACAGCTGTTTTTATTACACAAGGTAAAATGTAGGCTACATGTTTCCACTAACAAGTAGTCATCTTCAGGCCTATTCTTTACAGGTTGTCACAGGATGCTGTGCACACATTGGGATCCCACAATTCTTCAGTTTTCCAGTCTCCTGTATATTTCTTTACTCCCCCCCCCGGACAAACTTTTACGCGATATATCCTCCCATTTGCTTCGGTACTTTCGCCTGATAACCAGAAAACATTCTCGCTGGCACGGACAACACTCGGCAAGTCGCCCCTCTCACATTTCATCGCTGACCAGATTGTTCTCAGACCCGCCCAAGTGGGCTGCCGTTTCCCTGCGTTAGGGGACACGATTGCTGTGATGCTGTGTATAAATTCATTACTGTGGAAAAGTGTTCAAGAACCTGATACATGTCGTTGACACTGGGTTGTAAAGGGTTTCATAATTGCATTGGATTTTGCCACTGGCGTACTTTTCTCGGTGACAGGAGGGATGTGTGCGTGAGGCGGTGGGCCTGATGGAGTTGTGTCTGCGAACATTCAGTAAAGTGTGAAGAATATCTGTATACATTAGTGTGACCCGAGACAGTCGGAATTACGCCTTCAAACAAAACGCATTTAAGGACGGACAAGGAATAGCCCTGTTTTTGTACTGGAAAGTTAACCATGTGTTTCAGTTAATCAGCCGAAAAATATAAATGTCGCTGTAAGCATTAGTTCTTATTTTGAACGAACGAAATTGTGGATCATCACTTCCTGGCTGTCCTCGTAATGGGATTGGTCATTCTCTCAAATAGACCCTTTAAACTAGAACCGAAACAGACCTTTGAACCAGTCAATTTGTAACAAGGATGGAGGGAAGTGCATTGGAAATAACTGCTGGAGATACCTCGGTGCTGCGCATGGGGGAGAGGAACAGGCTATGGCTCTGCTTGTAGAAGTCAGTCTTTTTCTCTCTCCTATACTTGGACGCCGACATTCGCTGCCGCTGCATCACTGGTTCGCCGTTAGAATAATCTGACCACATCCAGCACCCACAACTACTGCCAAGAATATTCTGGCATCGAACCTTCTGCTTCAAGATTTGTAAAGTCATGATACGCATCGCACAGGGCCAAGCAAGCGCCAGGTTCAAGAAACGTCTGTGGCAGTGTTTGTTTATAGCATCCAGTAGTAGGATCGGCGAGTGATGAATTGGAAGGATTTTGGACGGAAGTTGGTCGTGGCCTAATGGACCTAGTATTACAGCAGTTGCCAAGCGGGGAGATCGGACATTCGTATCGAGCGCCCTCGGTACGCAATCCTAGAATGCTACTGCTCTACCAGTTTGCTCTGTATCAGAATATTTAGTATTGTGAAGGGCACTGCGTCCCATGTCGGCCGCCCGGTGTGCAATGGTAAGTATATAATATAATGGGCAGTATGCATACACACAATGAGGGCACGTAGGTGGCGTTGAGGTTTAGCTCCACTTATTAACTTACGCGAGTGGTGAGCCTCTCGTGCCCAACCGTTTTATCCCCTCCCCCCGCGACACAGCCCACTGTACCCATTGAATAGGAGACTGTGTGGGCATTGGCATACATGGAAGTTAAACTGCACTGAAAGGGCAGATTTGCGAATTTCGTCAGTTTTGCGGTGGTGCATATGCGTAGCTAGTGAAGGAGATAATGTTATACACCGCTGTCTGCCGCGGATTGTGAATTGAAGTATCTGATAGTAATACTAATTTGTACTGTACGTCAGCACAATTGTTGTTATTACACAAGGTAATGTGTAGGCTACATGTTTCGACTAATATATAGTCATCTTCAGGCCTATTCTTTACAGGTTAAGTCACACGATGCTTGCACACATTGGGATCCCAGTGCGTTTACATCATTGAAATGTTTAAGCTTAAACATTTCACTGATTTAAACGCACAGCATCCTGTGACGTAACCTGTAAAGAATAGGCCTGAAGATGACTATTTATTAGTCGAAACATGTAGCCTACATTTTACCTTGTGTAATAAAAACAGTTGTGCTGACGTACAAATTAGCATTACAATACGTATCCAAGCACTTCGTGATGCCTTCATTCAAAATTGAAGTAACGTGCCTTACGCCACAGTCATCTCGCGATGCGTAGTTTTACACACCGTATTCGCGGTAACTTAATTCACGCATCACGTTCACTTCCATATTCATATATGTTTTATTTTGTTTCAATATGTATTTACATATACTCGTGTAGTCTCATTGTGTGTGTGTATAAACACACACACATACACACACTAAACTTTGAGAGATGAAACGTTACGTGTCACTTGATTTCGCGAGGAATCCAGTGACTTCTAGGCCTCTGTACGAGGTTACGATTTTCGGTTTGGCTTCGCCCGGGAGAAGGCATAGTACGTGCTGTTATGTACTGATATGTGTGTGTGTGTGTGTGTGTGTGTGTGTGTGTGATAGAACGATTGGTTGATTGTTTATTCGGTACTTCTCAGGATGTGACCAATTGAAAAGCAGTGAAAGTGGGAATCGCATGTGCCGTGCCATAATGTAACTTGGCACTGGGATTTCTGGTGCCACTGCTTCGACATGTCTGATCAGTATTGCTGCATAAGTATACCTGAGCAGAGGCCATCTCTCAGTTCTTAGGGTGTTTGCCAAAGGGAGCCAGCCACCTGCAAGGGTTTGGACATGGATTTCGTAATACGAGAAACGGTTTATTAGAACTCGAAATATGTGTGCCCTAATTGATAAGTGACTGCTACAGTCTTGTGCAATGTTTCTGTCATCTTCTGTTTATCGCGTCAGGTTAGCAGGCGCAAATGGATGTGTATATGATTCTGGCGTCCCTTCAAGGCATTGCATACACCACACGCCGATGTTCGAAGCTGTTTACTTCCTAAGGTAGTGTGGCATACAGGGTGTTTGTATGTAACGCTGTGTATGGTTGGCGTAATCGCTGAAGTGCTCCAGGCCCTGCAAGCACGTTCGCAGCGTCGTAATTTGAAACCATTTGAAGAATGGTATTTGTTTCGGGCTGAGTGGCAATTATTGCTTGAAAATATGACTCCCTGACTGATGTTCTTGTAAGAATGTTTCCCCGATGAGCAGATAGTGAAATTTCCTTCTAATAACTTTAATCTTTCCTGACGATGTTGTGTGTGTGGCGTGTGGGGACGGAGGAAGGGCGGTTGTCCAGACTCGCCTTTCAGGCACTTGGCGTCGGAACGGGGAAGGGTGATCGGGTACAAACCGCCTTGGAAACGTGTATATTCTGTTCCAGTTTTCCTGTTTGGAAAATGAGGCCTACTGTAAATCCTGTTGTTTCATGTTCGGCGATTGAACTTGCTGGACTTCTAAGGCGACGACGAGCAAAATATTTCGAGGAAGCAATTGCAAATAGAAGGGAACTGTTACACCATACAAGGAAACGAATTAAAATGCATTCCTTCGATGTTTTGTACTTTGCCTTGATGTCCATCTTGTTGACAAATACAAGCAGCAGCACGGACAGTGCACGTTGTAGAAAATACTTTTTTCTCACGTACGGGAACTTGCTTTCTGGACTGTCTGTTCTATAGTGTTCCAGGAGCCGGATGTTACCGGCCATGGGTCAGAGGGTAGTGAGGCAGTGTACGCGGTTAGGTGTCCATTGTTCTCTTGTTTGGTGACCATGGACAAAGCCCGGAACCAAGTAATCCAACGTGTGAATATAGGCCGACCATCGTCATAACCCCGTGCAATTGACTTCTGGCTCGTTCATTGCGGATTGTATAAAAAAGGAGTTCAAAATTTGTGGTGCTGAATAGTTTCAGTATTTTATGGCACTTCTGTTGGTGGGATGAACCTGGTCTGAAACCTACAATGCAGGGGTGATGAGAGAAGGGGGATGTTTGATGTAGTTAAGTTTGTGGCGGTTGCCGGCCGGATGTGTGCAGGTCTCTCACGCCCACTCAAACATTTTGTGCCACTGTCGATAAAATGGCCGACGTAAGCTATTGTAGCATACAAGCAGGTGTTAATTAGGCCATTAACATACAGGATAGACTAATTACATACTTGTAATTCATAGTATATTTATATTGTTTATTGGCACAAGCAACTGGAAGTGTTTCAGTGATCGGAATATTGTTCATTACCAGTAGGGGTTCTCTTCTGACGCACCCCGTTTGTCAAGACTGACGTAATGTAAAGGATAAATTTTCACAATGCGCAGCATGGGAGACCCATTTTAATCTTTCTTGTCTGGGAGTCCTCAGAAGGAATTTTTATAGCATGGCGTTAACACACTGTAACGAACAATGCGTGTTGGTTTACAGAGGGCTGGGGAAATTTCTTTCGTTGAATTACGCAACACCACCATATACGTTGTGAAAAGCGAATAGTAAGCGCCTTTACGCGATGTATGTCGTACTTCACATGCAGATAAACATTAACTAGCCCGTGGTTTGGTATCGTTGCTCCCTTCTAGCCCTTTGTATGAGCCAGAAACGCCACAGTAAAATCCTAAGTTCGGGAAGAAACATTCCGTTGTGATTGTAGTACACGTGCAACACAAGAGCCACCTAAAATTCGGGTATGTACGGTACACATGCAGAGATTTGAGGTCTCGTTTTATTATCTTTACGTTGCGTACTTAATTTTTCTCTCAATATTTTTATACAAGGGGTAACTGAAGATGGCTTTGTAAGCCGAAACATGTAGGATGTTTTATCAAAATATTTTGTCTCCGTGGTAGTTGATAGTGATGCGGTGAGAACTGCACACCGTTTTTGTACGCGTAGTAAGTTCACGGGCCACAGTTCGTGTATGTGTGTTTTATGTGCAGAATCCGAATTCTGTCAGACCTGTTTCTCGAACGAGTGTTTACTATCGTGAAGCCATACCTGTTTCCGTATGCCCATAACGTTCAAAGCGAAGTACAAAGTAAAAAATTCTTGACAGGTTTTTCAATATATGACGCAGCGTAAGCCCGGCGTAAGAGCCGTCTGACGCCAGCTGGCTTTTACGGACGTGTTCAGAGCTTCGTAATTTTGAGAACCGTGTATTTGCTAATGATAATTTACGGCTACATTGTAGGGCCAATAAACTGAATGCGGTAATTTCGCCAGCTGAATAAAGTGTTGTTGGACTTCAATGAGTAAACAGTTTTCCCTTTCCTGTTATATCTATTACAGTAATGGCATTGAGCTGGAGCCCCCAGAGCGCCGTGTGCCGCTGCAACCAAATTTAACAGAATGTGAACAGCCGACAAGCCGATGCACTGGTGACTTACGGAATACACTGTAAGTAAAGAAATGTTACATATATGGGGTCTGTTACGAACGTTCTTTCCAGTGTTATTGTCGTGTCTCACCACACGTGTTTAAAACAGTAGAAGGGTAGACAGGTTTATTACTTCTAGACAAACAGAACATAAGTAAATTACGTAAGTCGCATTTACGCGACAGGTAGGTAGCCTGTAAATCGTCGAGCCGAGAAAGGCAGTTGATTTTCACGCATATAAATAATTATGTAAGTTTCGGGTGATTGGTTTGCTAGACACGTGCATGTGCCTGTGTAAAAGTGCCTCATTGTTCACTTTTCGTTCTCTGGCAGTCAGTTGCTTTCAGTTTCGGTTACCGGCAAGGGCGTAGATGGGGGAGGGGGGTGGTGCGACCATCGCCGTTGGCAGTGTCAAAGGAGCGGAAAATTTTATATTTTAAGCAATAAAAGCAACTTTTTGCGCTAACTTATCATACGTTTTTGAGCTTCATAGAGAGGAAATTGATTAGTGTATGATGGAAGGGGTGGGCATTCTAATTACTCGCCCTAGGTGGTAGAAAAACCTAGCTACGCCACTGTTTATCGGAACACCCGGACACGGTAAACATTAATTTTTATACCATGAAGGTAAGACTTTTGTTACTAGCAATAATTATACTAGCGGAAAATTTAATACTTTGCTCCCTCATGGACGGACAAGTTCCGTGATGGAGGGACGCCACTTACCAGCAGTTGTATGTGTTTATCCGCGAAGTGGGAAGAGGCGGCCATTAGCCCATTCTATTTGACTGGTGAAATCTCGTCACATCGGAACTGTTGTTGTGCACAACAGTTGTACTGCAGCGTTCGGCAGCATGTCATCCTGATTGGGAAGAGATGGCAGTTCTCTGTTACATGTCCTGAAACGTAATAACATTCCAACGTTTGGCCTAATAGTTCAGTTCGGCGTATTTTGAGACTTGGGAAGACATTTTCTTCATTTATGAAAACAGTAGGGGTATTGCATTCTTTAAAAACCCGTTATTTGACCCTTCTCCTGCCGGTTCTGTCGTTTGACCACAACACTACCGAAGCCTGTTTTTTTTTTTTTGAGGTCGTTTTACAGCAGTATTGGGCTGTCTTAATATCTGAGGTTTCCCATATAGTTTAACGACACTCATTTCATATTAATTTCTCATTTGCCTCTTAATTGTGCTCTGTTGCTCTACGTTTGTGCACTGCATGTTACGTAAGCAGTAAGTGCTACCACACTCCACATTGTGTACATTCTTCTGGTTCGTTGTCATATCAAGTGGCTTGGGGTCAAATACTCCCTCCACCACTTTCTTCTTGGACACCCCCAATTTGTGTTTTTCTCTCACAGCGAGGCACAAATTTCGTGTGAGATTTCCCCATAGATGGCTGGTGGTACCAGGTTGCTTTAAGTAAGGGTCTATGGAAGAATCGGCGTTTTTCGTTAGGTGTGACCGGGTGCGGTTGCATTCGATGTGACAGTTCTTGTTATCCTTTAATAGTCTCTCTCAAGGCCATGGCTGAATATTGCAGGCGCCGCGACGAATGTCAACCAGATCTTAAATCGAAGATCACAAACTGCAGTGACAGCCTTCGTAACTGTCAACATTGTGATTGATGTAACCGTCGTTAAACAGCGGCGTAAACCCGGAAAAATTTCCGGTTTGGAAAAGAAATTTACTCGATTTTTGGGATATGTAAAAATGCAGCTTACGCTCCAAAGCAGATTTTTGTGTTCTTAACAGCATATCAGGCAATGAAGATTTATGGGGAAAGGAGGTACAGCTTCAGGCAATTGTAACTTCGGTAGTAGTGGGGGGTGAGTCATTTTCCCAGCCCAACCGCTTTGCCCCCAGGGACAGCGCTGCAACGATCCATTGGATAGAAGGCTGGGAGAGTGGCAGCTCTGGCACGGACCCTACGGTAAACGGACAGATCCCTTGTGCTGCAAATCTTGGATTCCTTGACCAGCCATCCCAAAATTATTTTTTTTAAGAGTCCTAGTTGCACTGTCGAGGATTCTTAATCACAGATACGCCACAGTCGGTAGGACCCCTGGACACGTGATGAGCCCGACACAGAGACCTCTGCCAGGACAACACACTAAAGAGACAAACATCCATGCCCCCAGCGGGATTCGAACCCACAATCCCATCAAACGAGTGGCCGTAGACCCACGTCGTAGGCCGCGCGGCCAGTGGGATCAGCCAATAATCACGTGCTGTACCAAATTAACTAATCTTATACTTTATTATCTCAGTTACGTTCATTTCATTTTAGGTAACCCACTATAGTCACGGCTGAGTCTCCCCCCTATCCGAATATGAACATATTAATTAATTTATGTATATATGGATGGTTCCTCTTCGATTGGACACGTGTAACGGAGACGAACATGCCGTGCGACAGGGAACTGCCCCTTTGGTGTCTTGATCGCGAAGTGCATAGTTGACGTACGTTCTTCCAGAAATCACCCGTAACACCACTCTCAGGTCTGCAGTTTAGATCTGTAAAAGTACCATCTTAATAGCAGAAGTATTTGGTTATTTAAAAATTGCAGTCTAACCAATGTGTAGTCACGAATCGGTCAACGTGCGTTAGAGAAGTTCGTACATTGAGGTATCTGAAATCCGTCCTTAGCAATGCAAGCAACTGTTGGTGTTCATTTCTGATACGTGAGTGCCCAGAAAGCTGAAGGGTGTGGTGAAGAAACAGTGTAGGCACAAAAAAAAACCAATGTCAGTAATACCTGTATCTTTTTTAATTTAATTCAATAACTTTCCAAGAAGATGTGACATATTCAGTTTATTACATTTCTGTAGGCAGCTCTACATATTTCGGGTGTTGACACCCATCATCAGGAGCTAGTACAACTGTAAATACAGCTTCTGGTGTTCATTAACCGGATCTACTACCATTCGCTCTCGTTGTTGAGTTGGAACTCAATCAGTTCCAACCCAACAACGAGAGCGGATAGTAGTAGATCCTGTTAATCAATACCAGAAGCTGTATTTACAGCTGTACCAACCAGCTCCTGATGATGGGTGTCAACACCAGAAACATGTAGAGCTACCTACAGAAATGTAATAAACTGAATAAATCGCATCTTCTTGGAAAATTATTAAATTCGACTCACGATGCACGGACCCATGTATATAAAAACCTGTATCTGTCTTCAGTGAACGACCACTACTTATGATTTTACTTGTATGTGCATGTGTGCAGTACCGTCAATTTAAATAGAGGTTTGGGCACATTTCTAGGGTACTGCTGTTTAGTATTTAAATTCGGTATTCATTAAGGACCCAAAAGTGGCAGGCGAAGAGGGCACTATTAACGCATACCACAGGGGTATGTCATTTTAAGTTGTGATACATGACTTCAGTGTACAGCATACGGCATCCAGAAGCATACCTGTAGTCAGCCCTTTTTTTACCGCTGGTGCGCAGCAAGAGTTGGCGGGGATAGATGGTTCCATTGCCGAGTGGATACCTGCGTCTTTTGTCGGTTGAGTTCTGCCAGGAATTGCGGGCAGATCAAGCTGCATCTGTTTGTAGAATGGTGGTGGTGGTGGTGGTGGTGGTGGTGGTGGTGGTAATAGTAGTAGTAGTAGTAGTAGTAGTAATTGTAGCAGTAGCAGCATCAGCATGTAAGTGGATTTTAACATGATTCTTCGCGTCTTCCGGTGACCATATCGGACCTCTGTCGACTATCGAGTCGGTGCAGCCAATACTGTTGCAAGTGGAGCAACACTTAAATACCTTTTCGAATTAATGGCAGACATATCTGTGTCTTTCAAGTTGGATCTTACGAGAAAATATCGTAGATTTGAACCTCATTGGAAGGTGGGGTCTGTATTTTAGCAGTACAAATTAAAATAAAATTCGTTCTACAGATCTGAATGTGAGACGGTCCTAGTACAATTTTCAGTCGAAATTTATTACGTACCTTTGACAGTGATACCACCGCTCTTACGTGTTCGTTTTATTCACGTTCTGCAGGGAACAAACAACAGGCGGCAAGTTTCGGGACAGGGAAAAGACAGCGTGGCTTTTTAGAAGAGTTTACGAACACAGTAATCAAAGTAACCCAGCCTCTTGTATGCCATACCGATCGGACTAGCCTTATCTTGTTCCCCATAGAGGCTACGTGCTCTTTGTTCACTTGTATAGCACGCAGCAGACCAAGAATGCTCAGCCAACTCTGTGACGCGAGCAACCTCGACAAAATTTGGTCTTCTTGCGAGTAACATGAAATTTAGTACACAGAATCAAGAATGAATAAGTGCGTATAAATATATAATTTAATGTATTTTTATGTAGATAATGTGCAGTAAATATGTATTCTCTCTCCGTGTGGCGCTGCGGCCCAACGCGGGCCATGGCCCCCTTATTCTTGAGATTTCTTGATCACACACAACGACGCATCGCAATCGGTAGGACTCTTCTGGACGAGTGATGAGCTCGTCGTAGAGACCTCTACCTGACAATACACAACGATCACAACAAACATCCATGCCACCGGTGGGATTCGAACCCACGATCTCAGCAGGCGAGCGGCCGCAGAACTACGCCTTAGACCGCACGGCCACTTGGACTGGCAAATATATATTACTTATGATAAATAAAAGTTATAAAAAATGCTGTTTACGCCCTAGGTTATGGTGTCGAGATGTTAGCACATTTTTACTGAATGAATTTGTAATGTAATGTTGGTATCCGCAGATAAATTTGCGTCCGCTTTCGAAATCGGCCTTGCCAGGATAAGGTTTAGAAGACTTTTTGTCAATTCACGTGTCTCCGTGGGTAACATAAGGCTGTGCTGTGGGCAACGTGGACCGGGATAGCCTAGTCAGTACAGCGACTGGCTACTTGATGGACGGTCCGGGGATCCAATCACCGGTGGAAGCGACATTTTTCACATACGTCCATACCGGCCCTGGGGCTCATCCAGGCTCCTATACAGTGGATACCGGGTCATTGCTGGGATTGAAGCGGCCAGGACGTGGCGTTAACCGCCCACCTCGTCTTGCTAGAAGATTAAAGAAAGAATAAGACTAACTCTGCTGACCATCTGTACCTTCATCGAGAGGTGAAGTGTACCGCGGAAAACATGTTCCCCGCGAAATAGGGTTCGGCCACATACAAAGCGGGCTGCCGCGGCGGGAAGGCTTTCGAACTGTGTAATGAAAGACTGCATCATCCCCGTCAAACGGAAGGCGGGCTGACGCGGGGGACATTCGTGTTTTGGAGACAGATTTGCCAGGCGGACAGTACGGAATGGCAGAAGAATTCACCGAAAAATTAATTGAAAAAGTGCGGGAGTAGGTGTTCTTGTACGATACAGGTCACCCGCAGTACAAGAACCTTTTCTCATTGATTTCGTGCATCCACCACCGTCTTCCTTTTCTTTTACAACTCAGTGCTAACAAAAGAAAAAAGTTCTTCCTCATCGGAACTGGACATCATGAAAGAAAAATAACCGAGACGAAAACAAATGGAAACTACTTTTTAGCCCTATCTAGATGGCTTTTCTTCACACTGGACCGCTCCTAGCTGCCGCGCCCTGTCTGGCGTCACCAGATCGCAGACCACCGCGATTTCCCGTAACGGCCTGCCCGCCGCGGCAGCCCGCTTTCTATATGGTTGAACCCATAATCGTTGAGCGGGCAGGTTGTAGAGGAGGACGGGGCCTGGATACGGAGATTTGGCGTGACTGAGGCTAACATGGTTATGTTGATAAAGCGTAAGGGCTTCTGGCAATGTGACGCCGCGATGTTAAGTTACCGATGTTTTGGAGGAACCGGTCTCAATCTTCAAAGTATTTCAAGAAGAGCGACTGCCGTAGAGATGGAGGCAGCAAGATCCCCCTAGCGTTGCCGTTTTCCTTTCGTCATGGCCTCATCTCGGGCGATTAGACTGGCTATTCATCCAGCATCTTATTTGACCTGGCGATGCACAATACACAAAGAAAATATTGTAGTGACACTTTTAATCAACATTGTGTCGCGAAATTTGGAAAAATGTTCGACGACGCTGTCAATAACCCAAGTCTCGAGGGGTTGTCCTTCTGTAACTGAATGTAGGGCGAGAATAACCTGCTGGAAGCTGTGAACTGTATTCTGTAAATTGCAATTTTAGAAAGGTGTACGCCTAATCCTTCATGTGTTAACTGTAGAAATCCTGACATTAGTAACAAAACTTGGAATTGTAGTTGGTATTGTTTGCCAGCCAACATGCTCGGAATCGATGATACATTGCTTTCACGTTGTTTGCCAGACATGAATTACTTTAGGTGTGGCTGTTTCACCGAGTGGTGGTGGTGGTGGTAGCATATGCAAATGAGGAAGGAGAATATGAATATAATGTTGAGTTTCGGGCCGAACGACCGGGGTACGATTTTTTACAGCAGCCGAAATAGTTGTGTGTACCGCGACGTCCAGAACGACTGAGATCCATCCAGCCCCCAGTTCTGTCGGAATTGGGGGGACCTTCACCGGTTGAAAAAGGCATGGAACTAATTGCAAAAGTGAGGACCGTTGATATTTAGCATTACATCGAGCCCTGATTTTGTTATGCCTATCTGTTTTCGCCATTTTGCTTGAACGCTTCGTGTCAGTTTACACCACTTATTGATTTGCGATCTCTCTTTTCCCGTTTAACGACCTTTGGCTGGCGGCGTTCTAATACGACGACCCCTTATTTATGATGGGAATTTGATTTGTAACGGAATATGATTTGTAATTAACGTTTACCTTTTCAGGAACGCAACAAGACTTGTTATTAAAGGCGAAGTTCGTCCTAGAACAGGCCAAGAAGGCCCAGAGAGAGAGAGAGAGAGAGAGAGAGTAGTGGTATAACTCTACTTTTTCCTTAACCTCGGCACTAGATGGGGGTGGAGTCAACGCGACGCCCCGGCCGTTGTACCTCCGGGAAAGACCCGGTACCCCTTGTATAGGAGGTTGGGTGGTCCCCAGGGCTAGTCTAGAAGGGTGCGGAAAATCTAGCCCGCAGCGGGAATCGATCCCCTGGCCGTCTAGCGCGTATCGAGTCGCTTTACCAACTGAGCTATTCCGGCCCAAAGTGTATTATTATTATTATGATTATTATTATCATTATTATTATTATTTTAAATGTATTCTTGCGTATTAGTTGTTAGGTGGCGGTCTTTTTGTAAGTCCAGATCTCAACAACACATCAAAGCGATTTACAACAGCACTTTACGAATGGTATGTGCAGTGCTCATTAGTGTGACCTTCTGTAGCTCATTTGCCCACCGGTGACCTGGGAGCAACTGAAGGTTCTGATCGAATCCCTTTTTAATTGTCCTAATGCTCTAATTATAACTGGTATCGGTTTTGTCCCCATTCTTCACATCCTGCTGACGTTGATCTCCTGGTGTTTGACCTAGCTTAGTTTTCAGTTTCTTATGTGTTAACGTTTGAATCATCTGGCGTGACTACGATACTACTACTACTACTACTACTACTACTACTACTACTACTACTACTACTACTACTAGTAGTAGTAGTACTACTACTACTACGGCTCCTGCTGTTGCTGCTGCTGCTTAGCTGAGTCTGTATAGTCACTAGCCTTTGGGCTAGAGGACCGAGAAATGGGGTTCTCTTTCCGGTAGAGGCTACGAGATTTTCCTGCTCTTCATAGCGTCCCAGTCTGCATTGCTCCTCATCCAGTCGCGTATCCTGTGAGTGCCGAGGATAAAACCACTGGGGCATGTAACCCTGCATGTCGTACCGAGGTTAGGGAGGCGTGAAGCTTTACCTGCATCCCGTTTGACGTCCTGGCGTGGTGATTCATTAAACGCAGCAACAATTTACATTATTATTATTATTATTATTATAGTAGTAGTAGTAGTAGTAGTAGTAGTAGTAGTAGTAGTAGTAGTTGTATTTGCAGTAGTGCTGCCGCTGCTGCTGTTAAGTCGGGTTAGCTTAGTCTGTATAGTGGCTGGTCTTTATGTTGGACGACCGAGAAATCGGGGTTCTATACTTTGCGGAGACGCATGAGATTACTATCTCTTAATTACGTTCGCTTTGTTATTGAAACAAATGTGTAAACGGAAATAAAACATGTCTATGAATGAGGAGAGGAGGTCACGAAGGACACAAGTGAAAATAGAATGCAGTAGCCTCATTCGACACTGCTGCGCGTGGCAGAAGTTCCTGCAGTTTCGGCCCTACGAAAATGCGTTTTGCCTCTGCTGGGACCAGAGGTGTACAGTGTCTCAAGTAGTTGCTGGGACCAGAGATGTACAGTGTCTCAAGTAGTTGCTGGGACCAGAGATGTACAGTGTCTCAAGTAGTTGCTGGGACCAGAGATGTACAGTGTCTCAAGTA
>Ga0123357_10005814_pt1 | contig 14861 bp, 11 predicted proteins | sample TergutEmb28metaG_FD_89873 | JGI IMG/M metagenome (GOLD analysis project Ga0123357, IMG submission 89873) | Embiratermes neotenicus P4 segment gut microbial communities from Petit-Saut dam, French Guiana - Emb289 P4 | ecosystem: Host-associated > Arthropoda: Insects > Digestive system > Gut ...
TTAATGGAGTTTTGAAGTTTGCTGGGACAGTCAAAATTCGAGGGTTTGACACTTTTTCGAAATGTAAATCACAAGGGGGTGGATACCATGTTAGTCACGGTAGCCCATTAAAAATGTCCAGTAAAGTACGCTACTACGGGGCTCACATATGTGAAGTTAAAAGATAATGCGTCGGTCATTAGGAACCAATTGGGAGGAAGAATACAAAATTTTGAAGTTTCGGCCTATTATGAGACTGCTAAATTTACAGGGGACCAATCAGACTTGTTACGCAAATTAGAGTAGGGGGAATTTCAAAACAAGGAATCGTAACTTCGCATATTGTAGCGAACGACACAAGTTTTTTGATTGTCGTAGGAGGAGGACGCGCGTGTGCATCACTCCAGATTTAGGCCACATTAACAGACTAAAGCTAATAATTAGAAATTTATAAGTTTTCCACGTGAGAGAGTGATCCGTGCTACGTTCATCGTAGGCAATAATAAAACACCTGTATCAAATTAGCGCCCAATGACTGGAAACAAAATAAAAACACAACAGATTCTTCAGGTTGCCTATTTAGTAAAAATCGTAGTAATAGTTAATCACCATGCCCATCAAACTCAAACCATGGTAGTCCCTGAAAATTAGGTCTCATGAACCGATTGAGTTAGAAAGGTGAGCCGGACGGTTATAATATGGTCACCTAAGAAACAAATCAAATAGTAATTAATTTCATGAAATAATTGTCTTCATTAATGTTATTCCTTATTACAGCAATTTCAATTCTTTCCACTGAGGAACCTCACGCAACAGTTAATGAAAAGATAACAATAATATTCTTTCACATGTTTAAGATCTGAACCATCAATTACAATGCAGTCTTCTGACATGACTGACCATATCAGTACAGAATCAGTATCCTAGAGACTGTTTCTGTCTCCACATCAGCAACTGACCCCATAAACCCTGAACAGACAGGCCAGGACAGACTTCAAAATCCTAGGCACCTAACTAAAGACTTCATAATTTTTTCACATGCTTCCCACTGAGCATACATTTATATGATGACTAAACAAAACTTAACTTTGGAGAGTAAAGTATTTAAACCATAAGTAGCAGTATAGTATTTAAACAATATGTACGAGTATGCAAGACAGATCCACTTATCATGAACAAACAACAGGTGGTACCAACCTCCAAGAGTTGTCGCATGGTTGCCAGTTCATGCCCCAGCAAATTCAGTGTGCATGCAACATCTTCAAACCTTGGTTCTCCCTCTCCCCTCCCATTGTCCAGTATTTCCAAATTCTTCTCATTCAAATCAACATATAGACGTACCAGCGCTTGGGCTGTGAAGCAGGTGTCGCTGTACAGGATCTGGATAATACATACACTAGGTCATAATAAAGAGGTGTGCTCTTAGTTGTCACTTACAAAGAGAAAATGTAACAATTGAGATCTAAGATTCTGATCGCAGCACGTGCCAAGATTACTGTATTCTGGAATAGGATGACATGTAGTTTCACGCACAGGTACTAATGTAGAGAAGAAAACCAACTAGATGCTACTGAATGGTTTATTGTACTTATAATCTGCTCAACATGTTTTGGGCACTTATATGCCCATCATCAGGAGCTCAAGACTATACTTGTGTTATTACCGCATATGGTGTGTAATTCCTTAGTTGCTGGTGGTCAGCGGTCAGGTGCAGGGCAACAGGCTATGCGTCCCTTCCCTCATCCCAGACGCACAGCCTGCTGCCTTGCACCTGACCGCCGACCACCAGCAACCAAGGAATTACACACTATATGCGGTAATAACACAAGTATAGTCTCAAGCTCCTGATGATGGGCATATGAGTGCCCGACACATTTTGAGCAGATTATAAGTGCAATAAACCATTCAGTAGCATCTAGTTGGTTTTCTTCTCTACACTTATATAATGATGCATGGACAAACATACATCAAATTCACAGGTACTAACATTTCGGATGAACATCCTGCTTCCACATTCAGGGTATATCTTTGTATACCATCCTTCTGTTTTAGAAATATATAATATCCATGTGGAAAAAATGTGTTTATACTAGAAAGTGGTTATGTTAGTAAGTAATCCCTGATGTAACATGCTTACATACTAGAAGAGCTTATATTTCATATCCATCCTTAGTAAACTACCAAGCATGCACCAATTATTATTTCTGATACTCCCATATTTGTTTCATTAATCTGTTTGGTATAGTATTTAGTGACACCAGGTCACCTGCAGTCATTTCTCAACAAGTAAGAACTCAAAATAAAAAGCAGGATTTTTAATATATAGTTAAATAATACAACAAACAAGGAACAATCATGAATCACAAACACATTTATTATGTATTATTATGCATCTATGAACATGGATATGAAGGTTAAAATATGCAGGAGATGTTAAATAATTAATGTATTGACTCATGAATGTGTACCTTGTTGGTTACATTATTTGATCACACTTAAGTACACACTTCAAATGTGCCAGTTCCATACACTACTTCATCACTACAACATAAGCTCCATCTTGGTGTTATAACCCCATCTCCTTCTCAGGTCACCCAAGTAAACACTTTGAAGAGATATCCCCACCAAAAATCTATACTCCTCCATCTCTTTCCATACTTTAAGTCAGGATACCACAAATAAGGTAACTCACCTTTCCTTAAGAGTGATTGTAGGTAAACAATATATGTGTGAAGCATAATGTAAAACTATGGGCAGGTGGATTCTGGTAAATACCTAGGATGAATTTCTGGACCCCTGCATTAGCTGAAAATTCTGGGTTCCCTCACAACTAAATATGTACACTTCCATCTATACTTCCTACAAATATCACAAATTATTGCCAGTGGTAGCTCCAACAATTCTAAGTCACTTTTTATACCAAGCTGAAGAACCACTTTAGATAATGTCAGATTAGATTACCTGATTTCAATTCTTGACTAAAAATTTTTTCCACAACCCATCTTTCTCCTAGTCCCTTGGGGCATCTCATTTCTCAGGACAGTTCATTTACATACAAACAGATCTGAACCAGATTCATTAGTCTTCATCATTACTTCCACCCTTATACAGCATAAATTGTAAAAAAATGACTAAACTAGACCAGGTAATTTAAACTAGTACATGCAACTTTTTGACATAAAGAATATTACCGTATCTTTTTCCACCCTTATCTCAAGAGCACGTTGCCACAGTTCAATACATTGCTGGTATCGCAGCGCATCTGCATAAGCAGCTCCCCTGTACATTAGTCGGAACAATGTATCCTTGTGATGAGGCCCCAGAACTCGCTCACATATCAGAAGACTCTGAATCCTCATTGCATCCAAATCTAATGCAACATTGTTTAGATCATCCATTGTTTTGAACTCAGTTGCATGACGAAATGCTGCTCTCGGATCCATTACCGGATGTTTCGGTATGGCTCCATTTGATGTCCCAAATGTGTGACGAAGTGCAGTGGCAATGCGCCAATGTCTTAATGCACTTGCAGTATCATTATGCTCATCCAAGAAGGTTGACCCCAGCAACTCATGAGAATCTGCCAAACGTTCTGGCCCATATGTCACTCGAGTGATGAGGTACTCAAAGATTTGTGTAGCTCCTTTCAAACATGCTGTCTGCAGAGCATCATCATTGTATCGGCTTCGTGCATTCGGATCTGCCCCATGATCCAGTAATAGCTTTGTTGTCTCAAATCGATGTTCTTGGATAGCATAGTGTAATGCTGTCTTGCTCTGGATGTCCCTGGTATTTACTAATGCTCCATGTTGCAGTAGATATAAACACAACTGAACACTCTGAACAGAATTTATGAGGCACGTACCACCATTATAATTGGGGCGAAGAATGTCTGCGCCATTCTCAACTAGGTATGACACTATGTCAAGGTGGGTCATAAAGCAAGCACTGCGAACAGGCGTTGAACCAGAGTCCGAGATTGAATTCACATCTGCACCATGCTCTACTAAACATTTGGTAACTGCAAGCTTTCCCGACACTGCAGCACACCATAATGGTGTTACACAGTGTACTGAATGATCATCTGGCACCTCATAAAGTCCACGTTGCTCCAAATCAACATTGCATACAGTGATCAGATATTCGACTATTTCTACATGCCCTCGTTTACAAGCTATAAACAACGGTGCACACCCATCCTTTACACGACATGCTATTTCTCTCCTATCCTCTCTACAAAATCGCTCCAACTGGTTCCTCAGCTGATATGACAGTCTGGCTCCAGGGGCAGCATGCTTGCATTCTTCAATCAAATCCTGGAAAAGTACATCTTTCTGAGTGTTCAAATCAACTTTACCCGTAAGCCACATATCGAGTCGCTTTCCCAGTCCCTTCCTGAGCATATTCAATGGTTCCAGTTTTTGCGCAAGGTCTTGCACACGGCGTTTAATAAACAAAACGATTTCACGTACACTTTTCAGTCTCAGGTAACAGTCTGGGAAAGAACTGTACGTTCGGACCTCATTACTCATGTGCACTAACACTAAACGAACTTCGGAAGCAGAAAAATCCTTCCATATACCGTTTGTTGTCAAATACTTAAGAAACAACGACAGAACGACGTCTTCATTCGGGGCTGTGTGCCAGCTGATGTATAGATCGCTCTTATTGGCTAAATTGTAGGTCTGATCAAATGCTGCCAACACTGGAGACTTCAATAACGGAATGACTAAGATTAGCATGCAGTTTGCATAGCGTTGGTGATGGAAAATATGTCTATGGATCATTAATGAAGTGACCCTGACCAAGGAAAACTGAAGTACTCCGAGAGAAACCTGACCCACCAGTGCTATTTTATCCACCACAAATCCTTGGACCGAACTGAGGCCAGGCCACCGTGGTGACCATGTCATCGAAACCATGACATGGCCCGAAAATTATTGAAGCCTGTTATTCTCGATAATAAAGATTCCACCCACCTGAATATTGGGTCTACATGTCGATAAACACAAATTTCATTGAAACTTGTACCTAACAACATACCTTTCAATTTGTCTGACACGAATACTTCATACAGCTCAGGTAATCGAAATAAATACTTCAGCATTAATGCCTGAATGCCGTCTACATTCTCGTAATTCCGTACATCGTAAGCCCCTAGTAACTGAATAAGCCAGGTACTTTTTAAGGGGTCTAATGGGACGGAAATTACCGAGCCCCGTACTGCTAACCAGACATATAACGTCGCAGACTTTACGGCTGGCAGGTAATGGACCAGACTCCCTATCTCGCTCCCTTTGATTTCCATCTTTTGTACCCCAACCTTTAAAGTACTAACTTTTAAAAGGCCGTAGTTCCCTGGTGGCCAGAATTTTTTGGGCATTTAAATCTTGAAATTGCTGGCCTACACAGAAACAGATATATTTTCTGCTCTATATAACATAAAATTATGAAATAAAAACTGTTTGAAAGAGAATAAAATTCTACATTCATAGATGTGGTGTTGGGTATTAGCAACAAATCGTATTCACAAAACTTTATAATAGATTCAAAAGTTATGTGGCGTAACATATTTTATGATACTTCTGTGAATTTTTTATGTACTTACCCCTTCCTTTACATCGTTTGGCATGTGTGTATGTTACGTAGATAGGAGTATACAACATTTATTTACACGGTAAATGTTTTCTGTCCGCGCTGTACAACGATATAATTTGCCTCGCGCCACCACAGTCAACGTTACTCTTTCTGTCTATTGACTCAAGTTCACACGCGTATGCCACTTCTCGAAGCAGTTCACTACGCACAGACCAACATCACAGTTCCTGCAGAAATACAACGTGCTCCTTGTTTGCTTCTGCAGCGATCACACGCGACACCGCCATTGTTTTCCTTTGGAAGGCCAGTGCCGTGAATGCTTCACTTCAGTCGACTGAGCTGAGATGCAGCTGGACTTGGTCTGCCCCGTAAAGTGCCACTAGCTGTCACATTTCCTTCTTGCGAATGGTTTATCAATTCGCGAACGAGAATTTCACGGAAAACGTTGTGCGTCATTTTGCCGCCACATGACTTGTGTATAAGAAATGCGTTCAAAATGGTCAGTCTGTTAGATGAAAAAACAGTTTCTTTGTCCACTTCCATGTTCTGCGGGCAATTCCATAGCTGTTGACCATTCTGTCTGACTTGTCCACAAACCCCATGTACGCATTGTAGTCTTCTACAACACGAGGTTTGATACCCTGGCCAGATTCTTGGGTGAAATTTCCTTCAACAGGAGGAGCGTACATGTTTGTCAGAATGTACACATCCCGCCTGTCTTTCCAGCGAACGGCCCTTAAGGTTCCCCTGACTCCTGTCGCTATGTCCCCCCTTTTCATTTTCAGAGATTTTGGTCCAATATCTCGTGAAATTCCACGCCTGTCATGGCGAACTGTTCCACACGCATTGATTTTTCGTTGGAACAGATCATCAAACAGAGCAGGCGATGTGAAATAACTGACCATGAAAATTTTGTGGCCCAGTCCCTCAACTCTTCGAATAAGTTGCAGCACTGTTCCATGCGTTGCTGTTATTTGAGCTGTGGCATGTTGCCTTTGTTTCCCTAAATAAATGCTCATATCATAAGTGTAGCCCAGAGATTTGCAAAGTTTGTAAATTTTGATGCCAAATCTTTTGTGTTTCTTTGGACTATATTGCCGAAAGACTACTCTTTCTTTGTACAACACGACCACTTCGTCCACAGCAAGTTGTTCTGTCGGATTGTACAGTTCACAAAATTTGTTGTTCACTGTGTCAAAAATCTTTCGTATTTTCCAAAGTCTGTCGTAGTCTGGGTCGTCATGGTTCGGAGGGTTGTCATTGTTTTCAAAATGAAGGAATCGAAGAATGTGGAAGAAGCGATCGCGTGCCATTACGTTTGAATAAAATGGAGTGCAGTACTGCTCCTCTCTGGACCAATAATCTTTGAGGCTGTGACGATGGTCATGCCCCATTTCAACTACAAGCCCAAAAAATGTGTACATTCTTCGATGGTAAAATCAGATAGTTGTGCTGGAGTGCTTCCTGTAGTTCTAGATGACATGTACTGATGGAAGTAGCGGTTTGTTTTGGTTAGAATAATTTGAAAGACTTGCCTAAAAAAGAGAATGAAGATTGAAAAGGGAGAAGATTCTGTATTTATATCAGGGGCAGCTGATCGGTTAACGCCATTTGCATGTGCAGTTTAATTCAAGAAATTTGACGAATCCCCGGCTCTTGTAGCCCGAAATGCAACTTCGGTTTCCTCAGCATCATCTTCATCTTCTGAGGATGAGGAGGACTGTACACGAGGTTCCAACACTTCGTCTCTGTCTTCTAATTCCTCATCAGATTCCTCATCCATCAGTACCTCCTCTATTTCGTCAGGATCGAGTGATTTTGAATACTTAGCTCGTTTGTGAGGTTCCATTTTGAAAGGTCCCAACTAAATCAAATAAGTGACAGTTATTGATAATGCACCACTTGTCTAAAGTCTAAATAATAATTCAACGGGAAAGTAATGCCGGTGAAACTCTGTTGGTAAACACGGAGGAAAAATATCAATACCGAGGAAGGGGCACTTCCTTACAAATCGCCAGTGAATTTATGCACTATATACCAGTTCGCCATTGATAATGTAACATCAAACACAACCGTAAAACGCGCCAGTTGCAACTTTGACAATAAATGTGAAAAATTGTGGATCGCGGTTTATAACCAATCTGCCACTGTCAGGTATATGCCAGTCCGCCACTACAAACAATATCAAGACGTGCCACATTTCTACGAAAGCTGCCAGAAGACTCACTTGAGCTCTTCGTCATCGAGGTTCTACGTTTCAGCTTGAAACAATGGCTTACTGTGTCATGTCTGTCACTCCCTCAGCTGATCCCCAAAGGTCAAGTCTGCACATAAATAATATCGAAACCCGGACCGTCATAAATGACATAATGGCCCCCGACTAATACCAGGCCTTGTTGTGGGACCCACAGCTAATTTGTTTGGGTTTCCTGCTCAAGTAAACACCGTGAGGGCTGAGAAACTACACGCGTGCACGACGTTGGATATATCGAACATTCGGCCACTGGGGAGTGCAGGCTGCGTTAGATATATCTAACATTCGTCCTTTAAAGGTAGCACATGGCCGGAAAACTCTAACGTAGAGCAAGCTACCGCGTGCCAGATATGGGCACTTGACACCGATTTCTTCTGCACTGAGACACAAGCTCCGGCGCCACGGCGGGGGAAAATGCATACATATTAGAAGCAACTACGCAGAGGTCGGACATGTACACGTACCATCTGCTTTCCATGTACCATGTGTACACCGGAGTCAGGAAAAGTGTTTCATCATCACGAGTGTTTGTTGCCTAATGTTTCGAGAGTCTCTTGTACTTCTATTACTTTACAATTTTACTTACAAAAAGTGGAACATAAATATTTTCTGGAATATGACGACAATGGGTGCAAAACTTCAGGGCTTTTCATATGTATCAAAGACGGATACGCTTGCTCTGTCCTGTGTGCCTTGAATAATACAGGGCGTTTCGTAATGTTCTCCGTGATTACAAACATTTATAACAAGAAAACCAAAGGATCTTTTTGGGGGGGGGGGGCAACTACAGATGTTCGATGTGTGCACCACGGGTGACATGGCACACATCGATACGATATTCAAGTACTTGCCATACATGAGTCAACATGAGTGCATCTATATTCTTCGCTGCTGCAATGATCCATGCCTTTAGGTCAGCGAGATCACATGACAATGGTGGGACGAATACCTTTGCGTACTTTGGACGAAATGCACGTTGCACAGTAACCACAGACTTACTCGTGTGACATTGCAACACACAAAACGATTTCTCCCCCGGAGCAGCCATATTCTCACTACATACATTCGCATCGCCTAGCGGCAGAAATGTGAACTACGATGAAAAACAACTTAGTAAGGGAAAAAATTTTGAGTTGTTTTTTCTGTCTGTACAGGTTTCGTAAATACATGTCCTACGGTTTTCCTATAATAAATTTGTGTAATTCCGGAGTACATTGTGAAACGCCCTGTATAATAGAACTAGTACGGCCTAGTGGGCTGAGGAAGACACAGTAGCAGTGTGACACTACCAACAAAGAGGCTCGGACGAGAACCACACAATTCTCACAAGAGCAGAAATTAATAACTAATTACAGTAACATTCTGGAGAAGATAGTGGTCGTTCACCTTGTCAGGATATCTTTTACAGATCTTGAATGTTCATCGCCGTTTCGAAATAGTCTTCATTTCGAAAATCGTACACGACTGTCACGGCAAGTCTTTCCCATATTCACAAAAACCCGCTACTGCTCCCATTCCGAAACCAAAAGAGTTTTCCAAGCACCACAGGCAAAGTGAAAAACAACTAAAAACACAACCTGCACTCAACAATGCAAAGTATTGATACAAATCACTACAGGAGGCAACAAAGGGCATTTAAAATGTAATAGTTTTCAAAGATTTTTTAAACAAAGTTCAATGCATTCAGAGCATGCGTCCTTTCTGTGTCGTACATTGGAAAGGGACTTCCCACGTCCCTGTTTCTGCTAAATTTTTCACTGTTATTGAGCCGTAGGTTTGAGATTTGTACTCTTATCTTAGAGCGCTGTCAAAAACTCAGGCCATACTCGCCTTGAATGGTACGATTACTGCTGAGTGACGAATTGGAAATAGTTTGAATGAAAGCGGTCATGGCATAATAGTGGTGCCATCCCGAAAATTGCCTGGAGGGAGTAAGGACAACTACTAAATCCCTTAGTCATTGCTGAGCCTTATTCGCCATAGTACACACCGTCATATCTCAAGAAAATGGAGGCTGCAGGTCCCCTTGGAACGTTGCAGTCTATCTACTGAACTACACGGGGTCATATCTGACGACCAGGAGGGACCTATTTCCTCCAAAGCGTGGGCGTGGGTTCTACCTAAATGGTATAATATCCCAGAATGCGGAAATTTTGAGGCCAAAACCTCAAACCTCTCGTCTGATGTCTGATACTTCTGAACCCTAATGTCCCCTATGTCTGCAAGGTTGATATGCTACGGTTGCTGTCTTTGTGCGGCCAGCTGCACTTTCTCCATTACTACACGCGATCACGAGCGTCATTGCTCCCGTGAAGCGGTGGCACAAGGAAGTAACATTGTTCTGAACCAAATCTACAGACGACAGGTTTCAGCATGCACTATATTGAGCCGAAGAAAAGCGTAAGATATCTATTTAAAATATCACAGAAAACAAGTTTGTTAAAAGTAGTAATACGAATCCAGCTACTGTTGTGCCGCTTCGACGCCTGAGTGTTGAAACAAGAGTGAAAGTCTTTCTCCACATAAAGCAAGGTCTTGTGGTGCTAGATTTCTTCATTGAGGAACCAGCTCCCGCCAAGAAAGGAAGTGCGACCTAACACACTATGATCACCGCAGCCGTTTGGAACGAGAATTTGAAAGAGACCAGCAGGTGAGACAACTTCAACCCATTATACGCAGTAGTGACTAGGCCTGTACTTACAATGTAAGATCTCGAGTATTCAGGGCGGTGTGTTACGGTATTGTGGGTTGTGATGCCGCGTAGTCTTAAGAGGGGATACCGACGTTTCGGAGGACCATGCTGCCCACATATTCAGGTAAAAATATTCGTCCCTGAACACGGAGACAGCACATTCTCCCGAAACGTTGATATTCACCGACAACACCACACCGGGAAGATTATGTATACTTCTTGCTTGAACTTTCAGAACACGAAATTCGTCAGAACGGTTTATATATTATGCTAGTTTGAATATATAGCAGCTATTTTTATTACTTCCGTTGTTCATAATACATATAAATTCCCTTCCCCTGAGAATAAATTCTGTATCAGAACCAGTTTTATTTGCTGATGATACTAGTGTCATAATTTCAAGCATAAATTTCGAAGATTTCTGTTCAGTGTCAAACATAGTTCTCTATCGTATGATTGAATGGTTTGCTGCTAATACTTTAGTTCCAGATTGGGATAAAACGAATATAATGAAACTCACAACAAAGTGTTCATCACATTCTACTTTACATATTGGTTATAAAGAAAAGTAGGTAGGAGAAAGAGTGAATACAAAACTTCTTGGTTTACAAACTGATAACCACATTTACTGGAAGGACCATACTGAACAAATAATTCCTAAGTTAAGGGCAGTATATTTTACCGTTAAGTCGATGGTTCACATCAGTAACATTAACACGCTCAAATCAATTTACTATGCATACAATCATTCTATTATAAAATATGAAATAATTGTTTGGGGTAACTCTTCCAAAAGTGGGAAGAATTTCACTTTACAAAACAAAATCTTCAGAATTGTGGTTGGTGCACAACTCAGAACCTCTTCTAGAAGTCTGTTTAAACAATTACAGTTCCATGTTGATAAATGCTTTCATTAATTAGCTTCATTATCAACGATCAGGAAATTTTTCAAAGAAATTCATCTATACGCAATATTAATACAGGGAATACGCATCATCTTCATAAAACAAATCGTTATATTTCCGTCATCAAACACAACAACGTATTTTATTCAGAAAAGACGGTATATTTCGGTCTAAAAAGGCTATAATGACAAAAACTCTAAAATAAGGTACAATGCATTGCAAATTGTACTCGTTATATGGGATCACATATGACTTACAAAGTTTGTGTAAAATCATTGTGTTGGTTATACCCTGGCCTGTAATTGTGTCCAAGTTGTATATAAAAACGTCAAATACAAGTATAAAATTATTAAAATGTTGAAAGGAGATATTTTTGTGTTTGAAAAATTATTATTGAGTCACAAGTGTTGGCCACGCGATGTATAACCCGTTGAAAATCTTACAATGTATACGCCGAATTTACAGACGGTCAGTAAATATGTCGATTAAATTATCTGTGTGTATATTCCTTAGATGTTGTTATATGTTCAAATAACTACCTTATCAGTGAATGTCGTTTTCCGTAATCTGACTTGTTCTAAAGTGGCAGATCTCGTTAATATACAAGGCGTTTTGGAGGGTCGGAGGGATAGGTGCTTGCGTAGCGCAGGGGAAGTCGTTAAGTTGTGGTGGGTGGTCCGTTTCACGAAATGGCCACTGCATCCCTGGGCAAGTCATTCCCGCTAAGATAACCTATATACGTTAACAAGGAAAGGGTGTATCCCAGAGCTGGTCTAGATTCTATGCCACCAGAAAAAAAGTCTACTGCAAGGAATTCAAAAACTTTTGTCAATCCCGTAGACTAGTGACAAAACAGACTGAGCTGTCCAAACCGATTTGAATTTGAACTGCTGTAAATTGTGGCCTATAATTGACGGTTAAGCACGTAAATATAATTTGTCACATAACGTTTGTTGTCAATATTACGGTATACTGTTTATCATGCCACATAAATTGGTGGTTTGGTAAGCCGTTACAATGATAACTTTGCGTCTTTAATTGTGGAACTCCTATAGCCTACCAAAATTCATCAGTCGCCGTCGAGTAGGCTTAACTTCTCCGATAAAACACGCACACTGACGGACATGACCTGTTGGAAAGTCCATACAACAGACAACAACCCACAAATGGGAGGGATATATCGGTATTTCAACGTGTTGGCAGAGATGAGATCTGGTACAGGACTCCGGAAGGGAAGGAGGCCCGAAAGCTGGACCAGATGTTCAACCGGCACCAGTGCCTCATAGAGGTCAACCCAGGCCGTGTGCTGATTCCGCAGAAGTACAAGGAACTCGGACTCTGCATCCGAGCTATGGAGGTACGCCCTAGCGATGTGTGGATCGTCTCGTACCCCAGAACAGGTGATGAAAATTCATTTTCACACTGGCAAAGTTAGGTTATTTAAGCCGTTTCCCTGCACACCATGACGGTATGTTAGGAAGTGGAGGTATTCTTAACTTCTGTTTCACTTCCTGGAAATTTTGCTCCACGAAAAATAGCCCCCCGTCCTAGGTGCGTAGTAGAGTGGGTGAACTGAACAGGTCTGGGCGCAATGGAGAAGATTATAGTCCGTGTATGGCAGGAATCTCAATATAATTCTTCGGTTGTCCAGCCTGCACCTTAGCCACGTTCTTCCTGGTATTGGAAAGAAATACTTAAGTGTAAATTCTATCGTTGCAGTACTGTGTGGCTCCTACGTCACTGGAATTCACGTTGATGTATAGCATAAGCAACTTTATTTTAATAAAAATCCCAATTTTACACAACTAACCCCCGGAAAAGTTCCCTGGGGCACAACTAGCCTCATACACAATCGGAACAGATCCCTTTCCCGAGGTAAAGCGGCAAGAACGTAGCACTGACCACCCAAACCCCATCTGACTCCGATGTTAAAGAAAGAGTATAGCTGAACCTCTACTCCCCCTCTGGGCCTTCATTTCCTGTTATAGGATGAACTTGACCGTAATTTCCGGAATAGTTTACTGAAGTGCTAATCATTGCGACACCGAAAAATCCGACTGAGGTTTTTTGTTTGTTTCCTCAGTTCATCCCGACAATATGCCGGCATAACGCCTTCAATTTGGCCACGGCAGTTTCCTTCCGTAAATTATTCACTATTATCAGCTCATTCCTCGCTGTAGGCTACAGTCTGCATTACCGAAAGGGCCGTACAATAAGCAAGTACATACTGCAATAACCACAGGTATACTACACAGACTACACATATCACTATCGCACCGAAATGTAAATTATTAAGAAAAACTTGCGCTTACAAGGCTGGGCTATCCGGGCAGAGGCAAAGGTTTTTCTTTTCTTCAGAATATCAAAACCCATTCTTTGGCCCACCCAGTGGGTACCGGATTTCTTTTCCTGGGCGTAAAGCGGCCTCTTATATATATATATATATATATATATATATATATATACACAAATATAGATAGATAGATCCTATTTTGTTAAAAATTTACCACGTAATTTTGTCTCAAGTAAAAGCTGTAGGCCTGAATTGCGTCTACATTCTACAGTATGTTTTTGTAAGAACCGATGCTACGACGATCGAACAAGTTGCAGAGTAACCTGGGCCTCATCGGAAAGGGTTAATTTTTACATTCTACAAATAATAAGACGAAACATATGTAATATAGTCGGGCCCCACGCCCCCTTCCGATTTCCGGGCCCCTGTAATTTGTCCCGTCGGCACTGGAGAGACATTTCTGCGTGGTGTGGCTGTATGATAATTGTATGTATACGAGGTCGGTCCCAAAAGTAATGAGAATGATTTAAAAAAAAAAAACATTTATTGAGCATACAAGCAATTACAGTTTATCCCCTTCAAAGTAGACTCCTTGCGATCAAATACAGCGATTCCAGCGTTGCTGCCACTCTTCATAGCAGTGGAGGAAGTCTTCACTTGAGATGTTGTTCAAAGCCCTCGTCGCAGCTGCCTGGACTTTTTTAACTGTCCCAAAATATATCCTTTGAGGTGAGTTTTGAGCTTGGGGAATAAAAAGAAATCACACGGAGCCAAGTCAGGGCTGTACGGTGGGTGGGGAAGCGTTGTGATATTATTTTGAGCCAAAAATTCCCACACATCGGACAAATTCTTCGGGACCAGTTTCGCGCAAATTTTTATCACGTGCAGATCTTCCGTAATGATTCGGTGGACGTCCGTTTTCGGTAGTCCTTCCTCCTATGCGATTAACCGAACATTCAAACGTCGGACCCTATCCAGAACAGCCTTCCCACGAGCCACACAGTTCTCAGTTCTTGAAGTTCAAGGACGCCCTGCGCGCTGTTCATCCTCAACGCTGTCCCTTCCGTCCTTGAACGCCTTGTGCCACCTGAAGACTTGGGATGAAGACAAAACAGCATCCCCATAAGCTGTCCTCAACAA
>Ga0123357_10005815_pt1 | contig 14861 bp, 14 predicted proteins | sample TergutEmb28metaG_FD_89873 | JGI IMG/M metagenome (GOLD analysis project Ga0123357, IMG submission 89873) | Embiratermes neotenicus P4 segment gut microbial communities from Petit-Saut dam, French Guiana - Emb289 P4 | ecosystem: Host-associated > Arthropoda: Insects > Digestive system > Gut ...
AATAAAAATGGTCAAAATCAACAATACGTGGCAACAGGCTGAAATAACACGAAAAACCGTAGAGATGTTGGAAAAATTGAAAATTAAATACCCTGCACCACCCCCTTGAATATCCGTTCTCCGACAACTAATCCATCTTTGACAGTGTAATAACTAAGCAAAGCAGGGACAAACCTATTACGTAAAAGGGGGCGGAGTTACGGGTTAATCATTTGTTCTCTTATCATGAACGTCGGCATCTCTAAGCCAAAACCTCGGCAAAGGTAAGTATTTTAGGTCTACAATGAAAGCTTATTTAGGTGTAGAGCTAAATCTTATTTAGCTCTACACTTAAATACATTTTAGGTCTACACCTAATTATATTGGATATACGGAGTGCTGACACTTAGAAGTAAGAGGATTGATGTTTAGAGATGCGATCAGCTGATGCTTAGAGATAGGACATAAACGAAAAGGTGAGGAGGTCTCGAAACATAGAAAAAAGGAAGCTCAGTAAATAGTAAAAGAAAAGAAAAATGATTAACTTTGCCGAAATTTCCGGTAACTGCGGTTGCGTTACATACTTGAGTGAATAAGTCAATTTAAATAACAATACCAAAATCAGCAAGTTAGCTGCTCCAAAATGGGAGTGACCGACTTTTGATTCGCCCAAAATATAGATGAAAATAGAAAAGTCAAATAATACTTCTTGGGTATATGATTTACATCTCTATAGTTCACAAAAGTGTTCATTTTTGTTTTGTATGTAAAACAACATGGATAAATCGTTGATTAAAACATTGATTTTGGAAAATCAGCAAAAGATTTTACAAATCCCTTTTGTTGAAAGAACAGCTGTGCTTGAGCCCAATTGCAACTATGTCTTTGTCGGTTTGCGAAGAGTTGGCAAAACGTTTCTAATGTATCAGCAAATCCATAATTTAATCAAAAACGGACATTCGATCGATGAAATTTTATTCTTTAATTTTGAAGATGAACGTATAGACAGGATCGAATTACAGGATTTTGACAAAATCAAGCGATGCTACGAAGAGATGTATTCCCATAAGCCGATTTTTTTTCTTGATGAAATACAGATTGTCGACAGATGGGAAAAATTTGCCCGGCGTTTGGCAGACAACAAATATCGTGTATATATCAGCGGAAGTAATGCAAAAATGTTGAGCAAAGATATTGCAACAACTTTGGGTGGGCGATTTTTGATAAATGAAGTATTTCCTTTTTCGTTTGAAGAATATCTTTTGGCAAAAAACGTAGATTTAAAAATTAAAAATGCAGTGTTTGCCCGGTTTTATGAAATTGAAAAACTGTTTGAAGATTACTTTTACAACGGAGGCATACCGGAGCAGATTGAAGTAAACGACAAAAGAGCCTATTTGAGCAGTTTATATCAAAAAATTTATCTGGGTGACATTTGCAAACGGTATCAGATAAGAAACGATGCGGCGCTAAACTTTCTTGTAAAGAAAATTGCAGAGTCGGTAAAACAACCGGTTTCATATACGCGCTTGGCGAATATTATTTCGTCGCTTGGCGCAAAAGTCAGTACGGCGACAATTATTGACTATGTTAATTATATCAAGGACTCGTGGCTACTTTTTTCGTTGGAAAACTTAAATTCACGCTTTGTTGAACGGGAAACAAACAAAAAATATTATTTTACAGATAATGGTTTATTAAATTTGTTCCTGATAGACCCGAACACTTTCTTGCTTGAAAATATAGTGGCTATAAATCTTCTTAAACAATATGGAAGCGCATTGTATTACTACCATAACGGAGTGGAGGTAGATTTTGTTGTTTTGGATAAAAAAACGGCATTTCAGGTAAGTTACACAATCAACGATTTTGAAACTCGAAAGCGTGAAATTTCAGCTTTGGAAAAACTGTCAAGACAAATAGACATCAACAAAATGTACATTATCACAAAAGAAGATAAAGAAGAAGAAATAATTACGGACTCAGGGAATTCCATTTATTCTATTCCCGTGTTGAAATGGTTATTGAGTGAATCAAATTAATTCTACTTTAACAGACACGCAAGAAAGAATAATAAACGTTCTTAAAGACAACCATAAACTTTCATATAAAAAAATGTCAGAAACGTTAAATATTAATATCTCTGCCCTGCAAAAGCAAATAGAAAAATTAAAGCAGATGGGAGTAATAGAAAGAGAGGGGGCTGATTTTGGCGGTTATTGGAAAATAATTGAGAAATAATAAAACAAAATAACTCGCAAATAACAAAAAGGTCGTTACAAACAACTACCTTTGTCGACGGTTTTCGGAAAAGCCGCCAAACGGTGGTTGCATTACATACTTGAGTGAACAAGTTCATTTAAATAATAATAACAAAATCAATAAGTTAGCTGCTCCTAAGTGGGGGTGACCAACTTTTGGTTTGTCAAAAATATACATGATAAAACATATTGCTGAATGTGAATGAATTGGTATGTTTTTACATGTTTTATATTGCACGTTTTATGTTTTTGTAACTTTGTTTCGTGATTTTTATCAAGTAAGCGCAGCAAAAAGATGAAAATAGAAAAGTCAAATAATCCTTTTTTAATAGCAGAATATTGATGAGTTTCAACAAATAACGGAATTTGCTTAGCGGTATTTTGCAAAGTGCGGAAAATGCTTGATGCCGAATCGTTTAAGAAAATTTACGAACTTGTTTCAGGACACACATTGACTAAAAATGGTAAAAGAAAGCCAACATATTGAATTTAAGCCGAATTTCAATGAAGATGTCATTGAAACACTGGTCGCTTTTGCCAATGCTAAAGGCGGGAAAATACTTGTTGGAGTAGATGATAAAGGAAAACCAATCAAGAGCTTTATTATAGGTAAAGAGAGCACTCAAAATTGGATTAACGAAGTTAAAACTAAGACGCAGCCACAGATTATTCCTGATTGCGAAATTATTGATTATAATGGAAGTAAGATAGCTGAATTTTCCATACAGGAATATCCAATAAAGCCGATCTCGACAAGAGGGAAATGCTTTAAACGTGTGGGTAATTCCAATCATTTGCTTAGTGTAGGCGAGATCGCTAATGAACATTTGAAAACAATAAATTCGAGTTGGGATATGTATCCCGATCCGATTCATTCGTTGGATGATATCTCATTTGATAAAGTGAATAAAAGTATGGAAATGTTGAAACATAATGGAGTAACCATTAATGAGTCAACTCTTCCTTTTCTTTCAAAATACGATTTATTGCGTGATGGCAGACCAACAAATGCAGCATACCTAATGTTTAAAACCGCGGATTCCGGTTCTACAATAATCGAGCTGGGCAGATTTCAAGACCCTATAACTATTAAAGATACGGCAAGAACAAAATCGGATATTCTTACACAAGTTGACGAAGTGTTGAATTATATAAAAAAACATATAAACCTTGAAGTAATCATAACCGGCAATGCGCAAAATATACAGAAATGGCAATATCCTATGGAAGCCATTCGTGAAATTGTGTTGAATATGATTATTCATCGTGATTACCATTCTTCTTCCGATTCCATTGTCAAAATTTTCAATGATAAAATAGAGTTCTACAATCCTGGACGATTACCGGATACTATTTCCATCGAAGATTTGTTATCGAACAACTATAAATCGACCCCTCGTAATAAAAAAATTGCCGAATTTTTTAAAGATTTGGGATTGATTGAAAAATACGGTTCTGGGATTCAACGGGTTATAGGATATTTTAAAGATGAAAATCTCCCTTTGCCTGAATTTAAGAATATTTCTGATGGTTTTCAAGTTACTGTTTATGCCTCGAACATGGAAAAGAAAACAAGAAAGGGTTCGGAGAAAACTACGGAGAAAACTACGGAGAAAACTACGGAGAAAACTACGGAGAAAATATTAAGATTGATAATAGACAATCCACAAATTTCGCAGGATAAAATCGCAGAAACTATTGGAATTACAGCAGATGGTGTGTTTTGGAATATCAAAAAACTCAAAGCTAAAGGGTTGATAAAGCGCATCGGATCCGACAAAGGCGGCTATTGGAAAATAATTGAGAAATAATGAAACAAAATAACTCGCAAATAACAAAAAGGTAATCTGGCAAAATTTATTAGAAAAATAGAAAATGCGATTTAAGATTTTCATAAGTAGCGTACAGTCAGAATTTTCGGAAGAAAGACAGAAATTGGTAGAATTTTTGTCGGCAGATGCTTTACTTGGAAAATTCTTTGATGTTTTTGCTTTTGAAAATTTGCCCGCCATTAATCATAATTCGCAAATAGTTTATATTGAACAAGTTAAGCAATGTAATATTTATCTCGGATTGTTTGGCAAAGAATATGGCTTTGAAGATGAAAAAGGTGTTTCACCAACGGAACTCGAATTTGACTGTGCTGTCGAAAATCACAAAATTAAATTAGTTTTCATTACCAACCACAGTAATGAGGAGCGCAACCCGAAAGAACAAAATTTGATAAAGAAAGCAGAACATTTTGTTGTGCGCAAAAGATTCTCCAATGATTTGGAACTCAAAACTTCTGTGTACAACTCACTTGTCCGATTTTTGGAAGAAAACGAATATGTCCGCACGCTCCCGTTTGATGCCACATTTAATTGTTATGCAACAATAGATGATTTGGATGAGGAAAAAATCAGGAAATTTGTGTATGTTGCTCACCGCAAAAGACAATTCCCTTTTACTTCCGATACGGATATTGAAACAGTGCTTACACATCTTAATCTGATTGAAAACGAAAGAATTACGAATTGCCGGTTCGGGCAGTTACAGAGGCAATTGTAAATGCCGTTGCACATCGCGATTATACAAGTAATGCAAGCGTACAGGTAATGCTGTTTAAAGACCGCCTCGAAGTATGGAATCCGGGACATTTGCCTTTTGGAATGACCATTGCCAAACTAAAACAACGGCACAATTCTATTCCGGTCAATCCATTGATTGCCGAACCGTTATATTTATTTGGAACCATTGAACGAATGGGAACCGGCACTTTGGATATAATAAAGAAATGCAAAGACGCAGGATTGAAAGAACCGGAATTTATTGAAGAGGAAACTTTTTCGGTAACTTTGTGGAGAAACACAGGTGGTATGACAGGTGGTATGACAATAACAGATACACAGGAAAGAATAATAAACGTTCTTAAAGACAATCATAAACTTTCATATAAAAAAATGTCAGAAACGTTAAATATTAATATCTCTGCCCTGCAAAAGCAAATAGAAAAATTAAAGCAGATGGGAGTAATAGAAAGAGAAGGGGCTGATTTTGGCGGTTATTGGAAAATAATTGAGAAATAATGAAACAAAATAACTCGCAAATAACAAAAAGGTCGTTACAAACGACGACCTTTGTCGACGGCTTTCGGAAAAGTCGCCAAACGGTGGTTGCGTTATATGCTTGAGTAAACAAGTCAATTTAAATAACAATACCAAAATCAATAAGTTAGCTGCTCCTAAATGGAAGTGAGTGATTTTTGGCATTTAAATATTTGAAGTCTTTATCTTTTCTATTAACTATATATGGCATATAGTAAAAAATTGTTCTAATGAACTTATTTTTACGAAAAATATAGTTGTAATAAAGTGATATACATTTACTTACAACGATTTTTCTACATAAAAGTTCAAATGAAATTCGGTTTATGTAATAAAGAATCGTTATCTTTGCGAGGTGTTTTGAAGCGCATCATGGATTGTTGTTTATCAATTAGATTTTGTGTAATGAAAAATATATTAGTAACAGGTGCAGATGGATTTATTGGCTCTCATTTAACAGAAATGTTGCTACATCAAGGCTATTATGTAAAAGCATTGTCTTATTATAATTCGTTTAATCATTGGGGATGGTTAGATAATATTTCACATCCCAATTTAGAGGTTATTACCGGTGATGTCAGAGATCCGCATTTTTGTAAACATATCACGAAGGATGTTGATGTCATATTTCATCTTGCTGCTTTAATTGCTATTCCTTATTCTTATGTTGCTCCCGATAGTTATGTGGATACGAATGTGAAAGGAACGTTGAACATCTGTCAAGCCGCAAAAGAAAACGGCGTGAAAAAAATTCTTGTTACCTCAACTTCCGAAGTTTACGGAACAGCACAATATGTGCCGATTGATGAAAACCACCCGAAACAACCCCAATCGCCTTATTCGGCAAGTAAAATTGGGGCAGATATGATGGCTATGAGTTTTTACAATGCTTTTGAGTTGCCCGTTGTAATTGCGCGACCTTTTAATACTTATGGCCCTCGACAGTCTGCAAGGGCGATTATTCCTACCATTATTTCTCAGATTGCCGGTGGAAAGAAAGAAATAAAGCTTGGGGACCTCACCCCTACCCGGGATTTTAATTTTGTAAAGGATACCTGTAGAGGATTTATTGAACTTGCCCGCTGCGATGCTGCCATAGGAGAAGAAGTAAATATTGCCAGCAATTACGAGATATCCATGCGTGATACATTGGAACTGATAGCCAAGATTATGAAATCTGATGTTAAGTTTATTGAAGATTCGCAACGGCTACGCCCTGCAAAATCGGAAGTATTCCGGCTTTGGGGTGACAATACAAAAATTAAAAATCTTACAGGGTTTGTGCCTGAATATAGTATTGAAGAAGGGTTAAAAGAAACCATTGAGTGGTTTTTGAATCCCGACAATTTGAAAAAATATAAAGCTGATATATATAATGTATAGCGATGTTATTCAATTTATCAGGCAAATATTTAATGAACCAAAAGGTTTTATTCCTCTCCATGCTCCTTGTTTTGTTGGTAATGAGAAGAAATATTTGAATGAATGCATTGATTCGACTTTTGTTTCAAGTGTTGGTAAATTTGTTGATAAATTTGAAGAAATAGTTGTCGAATACACCGGCGCAAAAAAAGCTGTAGTATGCGTAAATGGAACAAATGCCCTACATCTGGCATTAATACTTGCAGGTGTTGAATCCAACGATGAAGTAATTATCCAACCGTTGACATTCATTGCAACTGCCAATGCGATTTCATATCGTGGCGCACATCCTGTATTTATAGATGTTGATAAAGATACGATGGGGCTTTCTCCAACTAAAATGCGTGAGTGGCTATTTGTAAATACAGAAATAAAAAATGATGAATGTTTCAATAAAACAACCGGTAAGCGAATAAAGGCGTGTGTTCCGATGCACACATTCGGTCATCCGGCACATTTGGATGAATTAGTGCAATTATGTAATGAATATCATATAGAATTAGTAGAAGATGCTGCCGAAAGTTTGGGCAGTTTCTACAAGGGAAAACATACGGGAACTTTTGGAAAAATAGGTGTTTTGAGTTTTAATGGCAACAAAACTATTACTACTGGCGGCGGTGGTATGTTATTGTTTAATGACGAAAAGCTTGCGATACACGCCAAACATTTGACAACACAAGCTAAAGTGCCTCATCGTTGGGAGTTTGTACATGATGAAATCGGATACAATTATCGTATGCCGAATATCAATGCTGCTTTGGGTTGTGCACAAATGGAACAACTACCAAAATTTATCGAAAACAAACGAGAATTATCTCAAAAATATATCGATTTTTTTAAGGATAAAAATATGGCCTTTTTTGTTGAACCGAAAGACTGTTCTTCAAACTATTGGCTGAATGTGATTATTCTAAAGAACAGAGAAGAACGTAATAAATTTTTGACATTTACCAATGACAACGGTGTAATGACACGTCCCATTTGGCAATTGATGAATCGGCTTCCGATGTTTAAAAATTGCCAATGTGGAGAGTTAAGTAATGCCGAATGGTTTGAGGAACGAGTTGTTAATTTGCCAAGTAGTGTGCAATTTTAAATGAGTATTAATGTCCGGCAAAGTTGAAAATAGTCAGTATCGCGAAATGTTACGGTATATCATTACCGAAATTAAATCCACACGGGTGATAGCCGCCTAAAGGATTAATTCGGCAATGATGCAGATGTATTGGAACATAGACCAACGACTTTCAGAAGAAAAAATGGAAAAAGGATACGGTAGCAATGTAGTGAAACGCCTTTCTTCTGATTTACAACAAGAATTCCCCGATACGACAGGATTTTCGCCGCGCAATTTGTGGAACATGAAGAAATTCTACGAATATTATTCCATTGCCGACGAAAAACTGCGACAACTCGTCGCAGTTTTACCATGGAAGCATAATCTGCTGATAATGAGCAATACAAAATCATTGGAAGAGGCAAGATATTATGTAAAACTAACTCATGAAAACAGTTTGTCGAGAAATGTCTTACTGAATTTTATAAAAGCTGACAGTTACAAGAATGCTAAAATTTTGCCGAAATACAACAATTTCGCTCAAACTTTACCTGAACATGAACATTTGCAGGAACAGGCAAACGAAATTTTGAAATCTACTTACAACCTTGAAATACTTGGATTGAAACATCCATTGAAAGAACGTGAATTAGAACGGCGATTGGTGGAAAAAATCAAATTTTTCCTGCTTGAACTTGGCACAGGATTTACTTTCATCGGTAATCAATATCGCTTGATACACAACGAAAAAGAATATTTTGTTGATTTGTTGCTTTTTAATCGAAAGATACATTCTTTGGTAGCGATTGATTTGAAAATTAGTGAATTTGAACCCGAATTCATTGGAAAAATGAACTATTATCTCGGTTTGCTCGATGATAAAATGAAACAGAACGATGAAAATCCTTCAAATAAGCATTATCCTTTGTGCTACAAAGGGAAAAGTAGATATAGAACTTGCGTTGCGTGATCTTAATAAACCAATTGGCGTTGCCGAATATATGCTGCAATTTCCCGAAAAAGACATTAAAGAGATAATTAATAGGGAAATAGAAGAGTTTGCGACAGAAAAAATGATGCAAAGTAAAAAAAATAGTGAGTTATAAAAATCGTATAGTGGTTATTTTGAAAAATCGCGAAGAGAGGGATAAATTCTTGACTTCTTCAAATGATAACGGAGTAATGAATCGACCTGTTTGGCAGTTGATGAATCGGCTATTGATGTTTAAAGATTGTCAACATGGAGATTTGAGTAATGCCGAATGGTTTGAGCGCGAATTGTTAATTTACCAAGCAGTGTTATTCTAAAAGTATAAAATAAAAGTATGAGACAACTTGTTAGAAATGTGAAGATTATTGGAACAGGATCGTATACTCCTGAAACCGTTTATACAAATAAATACCTTGAAACTGTTCTCGATACAAACGATAAGTGGATACAAGAAAATCTTGGAATTAAGGAGCGACATATTGCTTCTGAGAGTCAAGCCACAAGTGATTTAGCAGCTAATGCAGCTTTGAAGGCTATAGAAAATGCACAATTGTTGGTTGACGATATTGAGTTAATAATTGTAGCAACAGCCACACCAGACAGAAAGGCTCCTTCAACAGCGGCGATTGTACAAGATAAAATTAAAGCATATAATGCTGCTGCATTTGACGTTTCTGCAGTTTGCAGTGGGTTTTTATTTGCCATGTCTGTAGCAACTCAATATATTGCAAGTGGAGTATATCATAATGTGTTGGTTATTGGAGCTGATACTTTTTCCAAAATTACTGATTGGACTCGTCGTGACGCTGTGTTCTTTGGAGATGGAGCCGGTGCTGCAGTATTAAGTGTGGCAAATGTGACAGAAGGTTTTTTAGCTTATAGATTATATACGGATAGTCGAAATGATAAGTATGGTTTTACTGTGCCCGCGGGTGGATCTGAACTGCCTATAACAGAGAAAATACTGACGACAGGATTGCAGTTTTTCCAAATGAATGGTCGTGCTGTTTTTGACTCCGCCACAAATGTTTTGCCGAAAGCTATTAATCAGGTTCTTACGGATACCGGATTAACAATTAATGATATTGATTTGATGATACCTCATCAGCCAAGTGTTAAGATTCTTCAAAAAACAGCAGAACAAATAGGACTTCCATTTGAAAAAGTAATGACTAATATGGATCGTTATGCTAATACGTCTGGAGGAACAATCCCAATCTTGTTAGATGAGTGTAACAGGAGTGGAAAAATAAAAAAAGGAGATGTTATATTATTTGCAGCTATTGGAAGTGGTTGGACATATGGAGCTTCTATAATTAAGTGGAATTAAAATGATTATTATAGTAGGTGCTTCAGGAGGAATTGGGAATTTTATATTTAATAAATATAAATTTGAAAATGCCAATGTTGTAGGAACATGTTATTCAAATGATAGAAATTCTGAACTTTATCGCTTGGATGTTGCAGATTATGATAAGGTACAGGATTTTGCTGATCAATTTTCAAATATCCCTGAGGTTACGTTGATTAATTGTTTTGGAATAAATTACAATGTTTTTTTACATAAAGATGAGCCCAAAAAATGGAAGAATGTGATTGAAGTGAATTTGTTTGGTTGTTATAACATGATCCGGGCATTTATTCCTTTTATGCGGGAACAAAAATATGGAAGAATTATAAATTTTGGTTCTGTAGTAGCTCAAACTCCTACTTGTGGTGTTAGTGCGTATGCTGCATCAAAAGCGGCATTATGGGGACTTTCTAAAAGTCTTGCAGCGGAGAATGCGGCAATGAATGTGACGATAAATACAATTAACTTGGGGTATGCGGACGTTGGAATGGGCATCAATGATGTTCCTGAGAAAATGAGAGAATCTATATTGAATAGATTGCCTTCAAAATCATTTTGTCCTCCTGATGACATTTATAATACAATTGAGTATATTAGGAATACTCCTTATCTGAATGGAGTTAGTATTGATATCAACGGAGCGCTTGTTTAAGTATTAAATAAAATAAATATGTATTTGTATCATGTAAAAAAAATATCTGATTTTGAAATATTTTTGAAAATCAAATCAGATCCTACTGCAATTTTATGGTCTGGATTTACTGATGCACCTAATAGAGAAACACTTAATAAGCATTTTCTCAAATTAATACAAAATGACAAAATCTATTTGTATTATCTTATGGATGAAAATGATAATGTAATAGGTTATTGCCGGATAAATTATATTGATGAAATTATTTGTGAAAGTGATGGTGTTAGTATACTATCTGAATATCAAGGGAAAGGGATGGGTAATGAAATCCATCGTCTAAAAAAATTAAAGGCAAGGGAATTGGGATTTGAAAAAATGATTGGATGTGTCTCTGAAAACAATATTCCTTCACGAAAAAACATGGAAAATAATGGATGGTTTTTAGTCGATGGTTTTGAATATCGCCGGATAGAAGCATTCAACAGAACAGACAAGTTCTTACATTATGAGGTAATTTTATGATAAGCAAAATTTGTATTATTACTGCTTCTCGTTCTGAATATGGTCATTTGAAATGGATTATTGACGTGGTTGCAAATGATTTGGAATTGGAATTACAACTTGTAGTTACCGGAGCTCATTTAAGTGAAGAACAGGGTAATACCATTGATGCAATTAAAGCAGATGGATATTTAATAGCGGCCCAAGTTAACATGAGGCTTGACAATCAAACTCAAGCATCAATAGTTCGCTCAATGGGTTATTGCAGTGAGGGATTAGCTGATGTTTTTGAAGAGTTAAATCCTGATATTTTAATTGTATTGGGTGATAGATATGAATTATTATCTATTTGTTCTGCTGCGTTGGTTATGGGAATTCCTATAGCGCATCTTTCAGGAGGAGATGTTACTGAAGGGGCTATTGATAACACCATCCGCAATGCAGTAACAATGATGGCTTCGGTTCATTTTCCGGGAGTTAGTGATTCAGCAGAGAATATAGCCCGGATGATAGGGAACAAGGATAATATTTATGTTGTTGGAGAGCCTACATTGGAAACACTTGTTCGATTGCCTCTTTTGAATAGAGAAGAGTTAGCTGTTGAGCTGGAACTCGATATTGCAAAAAATTGGGTGATGCTCACTTATCATCCGGAGACAAGATCCGGATTGAACGAAAACATGTTAGCAGTTCAAAATATTATTACAGCATTAGATATGACCTTAGATACTCAGATTGTAATTTCAAAAGCAAATGCCGATTATGGAGGATGGCAAATTAATCAATATCTGGAGCAAGTTGTTGAAAAAAATCCTGCAAAGTATAAGATTTATGCTTCATTAGGGCAATTACGTTATCTTAGTTACATGAAGCAGGTACAGTTCATTATAGGTAATTCCAGTAGCGGTATAGTTGAAGCTCCATTTTTAAATATTCCGGCAATCAATGTTGGAGATAGACAGAAAGGGAGATATTTGTGTCAAAATGTTATACAAACGTCCCAAAACCTATCTGAAATAAAAAAAGCTATTCAAATGGCGGAAAATAATAATTTTTCAAAAGATGATTGTTATTATTGGGGAGATGGTAATACTGCATTGAAAGTCGTTTCAATAGTAAAAAAATATGTCCTGGATAATCGGCGGTGAATTTGAAATAGATCCTGTGTCTCTCAAAAATCAAATGAAATGGGATGATTCTAATGGATTGTATTACGGTTCCGGAAGAGTTGCTTTATATTACATATTAGAAAATATCAGGCAGCAATCATCACGAATAGATACAATTTTACTCCCCGATTATTTATGTGAGTCCATAATTGAAACTGTCAACTTAAAGGGCTATAAAATTAAGTACTATGAGCTTACGGATCAATTGACGATAAAAAGAGAGCAATTTTCAAAACTATATTCCGGCAAAGAAGCCGTTTTATTAATAAATTATTTTGGGCTTGTAAATACTGAAGAACAAGCCGAATATATACGTACATTAGACCCTTGCAGTTGCATTATTTTAGATAATGTACAAGCGTTTTACGAAATGGGCAATCAAACCAAAGCGAATTATTCTTTCACAAGTTTTCGTAAATGGTTCCCTACTCCTGACGGAGCTCTGGTAAAAACGAAAGAACCAGGAATTTCTCTTCCTAAAGGAGAAAATAAATTTGCTGAATATAAGATTGCCGCATCGATTCTTAAAAATTGTAGAAATGAAAATGTCAATTTGGATGATATATATTTGGATATTTTCAATAAAGGAGAACAGCTTATTTCTACAAATATGGATGCACAAATGAGCGATGCATCTAAATTGATTTTTAGCAACTTGGATTTTGATTCTACAGCCATACGCAGAATAGAAAATGCAAAATTTATAATTAATGAATTGAAAGAATTAGGAATAAATCCTCTTCTCAACCTTGAAGAAAATAGAGTGCCTTTATTTATTCCAATTAAGTTGCATGCAAGAGATCTTATTCGTATAAAATTGGCGAAAAAAGGGATTTTTTGTCCGGTACATTGGCCGGTAATGATACCTGACCAACTGCTTAAAGGAAAAGAAATGTTTGAAAAAGAGTTGTCCATAGTGATAGATCAGCGTTATAACATACAAGACATGTCACAAATTATAATTATAATAAAACAATGCTTGGTTGCATAGTAACAGAATGGAATAAATATCTTGACAAGTTTAGTTCTATTCAAAAAGACATATACTATAAAGAAGAATATGTTAAATTATATGAAACTGAGATTGATAAAGCTTTTTGTTTTGTTTACGAAAAGGATGAATTTGTCATGTTGATGCCTTTTCTTCGGAGAGAAATAGACGGATTTTATGACTTTGAAACACCTTATGGTTATGGAGGCCCTATTTTTAATGATGATTGTAAAATTTCAATTGAGAATGCACTTACATCAATGTGCGAATATTTCAGAGCGCATCGTTATATTGCCGGATTTGTAAGGTTTCATCCGTTATTAAGAAATGCTTGTAAAAGCCGTGATGTGATTCCCGTTATTGATGACAGGCAAACGATTGTGATGAATACCTCGCTTTCGGTAGACGAATTGTGGCAGATAGATATTAGTACTAAAAATAGAAGTACTATTCGTAAAGCACAAAAAGCAGGATTGATATTCGAAGTTGATCAACAATTCAAGTATTTAAGGAATTTTATAGAATTATACAATAAAACAATGCAAAGACTTTCCGCTGATGAATTTTATTATTTTCCTGATGAATATTATAAAAAATTTGTAGCTTTGCTGGCTGATAACAGCTTCTTGGGTGTTGTCAAATATAATGACGAAGTGATTGCTGCAGCAATATTTATGTATAGTTCATATTATGGACATTATCATTTATCGGGAAGCGACAAACAGTTCCAAAATTTATGTCCTAACAATTTGTTGCTTTTTGAAGCTGCGAAAGAATTGAAGAAGAGAGGGAGTGAAAAATTTCATTTGGGAGGAGGAAGTGATTCAAATCCAACAAATTCCCTCTTAGAATTTAAAAGTCGATTTGGGAGAGAACATTGTCAATTTTCAATTGGAAAATTGATTTTTAATGAAGAAGCTTATAGGGAAATTTGTCATTCCTGGGAGTTGAAAAATCCTGAAAAAGTAGAGTTATATAAATATTTTTTGCTTAAATACCGATATTGAAAAATATGTTTGAATGGACTCATACCTATGTTATTGCAGAAGCGGGGGTTAATCATAATGGTCGTTTAAGTTTGGCATTGGAGTTGTGCAATGAAGCCCAAAAAGCCGGAGCGGATGCTGTGAAATTCCAGACTTGGAAAACAGAAAAAATAACAACTAAAAATACGATCCAGGCAGCATATCAAATAAAAAATACAGATGTAGAACAATCGCAATTTGATATGCTGAAAGCATTGGAACTTAGTTATGATGATTTTAGAATAATAAAAAAACATTGTGAAAAAATAGGAATTGAATTCTTATCTACTCCTGACGAAGAAGACAGTCTGGATTTTTTGCTGAGTCTGGATTTACCTTTTATAAAAATTGGTTCCGGAGAGGTTACAAATATACCATATTTGAGATATATTGG
>Ga0123357_10005817_pt1 | contig 14858 bp, 8 predicted proteins | sample TergutEmb28metaG_FD_89873 | JGI IMG/M metagenome (GOLD analysis project Ga0123357, IMG submission 89873) | Embiratermes neotenicus P4 segment gut microbial communities from Petit-Saut dam, French Guiana - Emb289 P4 | ecosystem: Host-associated > Arthropoda: Insects > Digestive system > Gut ...
CTCACACTGTGAATTCGTCCTGCGTTCTGATCTCGAGACATGACCATGTACTTAGTTTTATCAGCATTTACTTCCAGTCCAATCTCCCTAGTAGCAGCTACTAAAGCTTCTGCATTTTCCTTTAGACAATATAACACTACTATAAATTATAATAACAATTTTAAACTTGCAGGTTGACTATTTTTTGAACGTAACAATATGATTAAACTGAATGATTCACGGTACATTTAATAATGCTTAGATCATGCAGTACCAAATTATGCAATAATTCATAAATAATAAATTAGATAGGATGTGGAGGGCAGTGGCTGTGACCTAACTTAAGGTGCTATTCTGAAATTTGCCTGAGGAACTGATAAAAACTTCAGAACACCCCAGCCCAAATAACACATGTTCTGGACCTTACAAACATGGAGCACAACCTCAATATTTGGTGCAAGACTGTAAGCCACATAGTAGTAATCATTACTGAGGATGTTGTTAAACTAATCAACCTAAATTTAATGGGTAAATACAAAGAAGTGTGTAATAAAAAGCTTCGTAATTTGTACCCTTCAACAACCATTAGAACAGTTTAAATCAGGAAATCTGAATGCAAGAGACCACCTAGAAGGCCCAGGTGTAGTAAGGAGGAAAAATACCACATGGATCACAAGCAAATGGTTTGTGAATTTATAAACTGGATTCAACTGGTTTCGGATGGAGTCCAGCAGCAAGTTCATGTGATCATGGTTATAAACATTCAAATTCCACAAAATGTTTGGAACTTCTTCACCAGCTAAGAAACCATCATCGCCTCAAGAACGCCTCTGTTCCATGGAGTCAGTTACTGATAATGATCGTAGGGAAATGTATGAAGTTTAATACTGCGATATATTGTGATTGTATGTAAAAATTTTGTATCTAAAAAATTACAAACAAATCACCAATGTAAAATTCTGAGATCACATCTGAATGTTTTGTGGTAGTAGCCATCTACATTAGATAAAACTATTAACAGACACAGGTTACTCACATGTATAAGCATCAGTTCATAAAACACATTAGTATCTCTAAACTTGGAAAAATCTCATGAAACATATGCACTATTAATTTTTTAAGTAAAAGTATGCATAATATTCATGATGTTTTATAAAGTATTGTATTCATATAATGCATAATGTGGTATGAATCATGTGGATACAATGTCCTTCCAAAAAGTCAGTGACAGCAGACAAAATGTTGTTACTGTCTGCCACCTACCACTTCCGATAGCTCTTTCACAGTAAGTGAATATTTATCATGCAAAGCTTTCATTTGCAGTGCTGCAGTAGTGTGATCTTTGTCATATTTCTCCTGCAAAACCTCCAAGTCAACAACAAGTTCCTTCTCCATCACACGTGAAGTAGCAAGCTGAGACTGAAGTTGATGGAGTTTCTGTTCATACATCTGTGAAAATAAAGTGTTTAAGTCAGCTGTTCAATTCCTCTAAGGTGAAAATGACCTATGCCACATTTTAAAGACATGAAATAGCAATTGTAACACTAAAATTTAATCCCACATTTAATAGATACTTATTTTCTTATACTGGTGTCTTCTCGAAGTCTTTACTGCCTTTTACAAGGTTTTCCACTTGTAATGTTTGGTATTTTGTTTCCATTTAACAAATTACTCTCAACATCACTAATGCAAGCATGTACACAAGGCATATTATTTACCATTCTAATGCATATAGGTTCAGTGAGCAAACCACTTGTAAAAGACTATTGTTACATGTGACCAAACCTGAAAATTAGTCATGCTATGTCAGGTGTTAACATCCAGACTTCAGCTGTTAGAGAGATATATGCGTAATCTTTGTAACAGCATGGGGGAGAAAAAAAAAACACACACACACAAACACTATGGGTTCCAATCATAACAACATCATATGGCTGCTTGAGAATCGGAAATCCTTCAGACAAATGTAAGAAGATTGCTGACGGTCTACTCCAGTCTGTAGCACAAAGCCCTTGCAGTTATTTGCTTTTATAATGCCACATGCTTTCATGGTACAAACATAAATGTAATTTCAATTATGAACATAAAAAAGTATGGCTTTTCTGCACAAATTTTCATGAAACTCATAAATGTTCAGCAGCATTCTTTGCAGATTTCTTACACCAAATTTCACCCTGATCACACAATCAATGTAGAAACTACACATCAAAAATCATTTATGCCCTACACAAAGTATTGTGTTAATTTTGTCAGTTTTCATGGAATTCAATATCAGTCAATAAATTGTAGTACAGAACTGTATCAAAATCAGATGAAAATGTAAAAAACAGGGGCAATATTTCATTTATGGCTTACACTGTACTGATGCAGGAAACAATTACCCGGTGGCATGAAGTGGAGATCTCCTATACAAATATAGTAGGGTCTCGTTTTGCGACGGTTCGTTTTACAACGATTCACTTTTACAACCCATGTTGAGTCAGACCGAGCACTCCCGACTTGTGGGGCACTACTGTCACAACTCAAGAGCCCTTTCTCTACTTACGTGCGCTTCTAGCGCTCTTCCGGCTTGCACATGTTTCTTCTTTTTCTATTTTAGTGTTCTTTTAAGTTGATTGTGATTTTTCTTCTCATGACAGCCATTAAAAAGACAGAAAAGAAGAAAAAATCAAAACAGCTGACAAATTCCTTCTTGATGTCTACTGAACCACGACCTGGGCCTTCTTCAACAAAATAAAAAGTGAATCACTTGATATTTTTCAATGATCTGTGTTTTTTCTATATACCTAATTCATGAAATTGAAATTGTATGTCATAATGTAAAGAAATCTTGTAAATTATAAAATTATTTGTCTAATTTGTTTGGCCCATAAACCTATCTCAATTTAAACCATTTAAATAGTACTCTTTTATGACAATTCGATTTACAACCAAATATTTGAGAATGTAACCCCGTCATAAAACAAGACCCTACTGTATACACCCAAACACTATAGGCATAAATTCATTTACACCACTGTGTTGATTTTAAGAAAGTTACACTTGCTGGACAACTATTTAAAAAGAGCTCCTATAAGAAATTTCATGAAAATCCAACAAACAATTTAGTTGCTGATACTCTGTCATGGAAAACGGACAGATAAACAAGGTTTCCACAAAATTCTTACTATCTTACTCTATAAAGAGAAGCTAATAACATCCATATATGATCATACGTGTAAGAAATGTTCATAAGTAACTAGAAAATTCACACAAATACCTCAATTACATGCCGCGGTTCCTTCACCTCTTGTAAACTCTCAGGGTTCTCCATTGCAGATACAACACAATCCAGTACAGACACAATCTGTGAGGACCAACAGGAGCTTACATAAAAGATTATAACATTCTAAGTACACTTTGTTCATTTTGATTTTACAACTTCATGAAATGCAGTAGCAGAATTTCTCATGAACCCATGGATTGATAAATTTTGACCAGATATACCTAGAAATCATCTCTAAATATCATACAACAAGATCAGTAGCAGCACATACAGTCTGCACATTTAAACAATGTTTTGTGATTCGAGATAAGCAAGAGGACGTGACGTGTTGTTGGGCGAGTGGTTACCAACTTCTTAAAGGAATATATTGCCTTTATCACCAGCAGCCATCCTCCCAACAACACAGTGGCACATCCCAGCAGAACTTAATCCTCTCAGATAAACAGACAGACATGACAAAAATAAATGCATGAAATTCTTATTATATCCCCTGGATTAAATTACTTGCATCCCATCAATTGCCAGTTTCATTTTTCAGTCACACTGTATCATTTCGGGGAGCAATTCTGGCAACTTTACTATGCGGTGACTATAAAATTGAGCCACTTTGATTAGCACCCAGTCAGTGCTAAATCAGTCTGTGTTGCATCCTGCAATTACACATGTTCACAATCAGTCCTCAGTCAGTACCACCCAGAGTTAACCCTGCTTCGTCTCCTGCCTTACTCGTGCTCTCTAGCCATATGTACTCCGGGAACACATGGCAATAAATACACTTAAAACTATGCATAATAGATAAGTATTGATACTGAAAATACAGGACACAGACAGAGAAGTGTCTTAATTAACAATGATTCCAAACATTTAGCCTTAGTCTTATATGAGCAAAATATGGATATGGTGCACTGATGGTATGATAACAGAGGACAACCAAAGTACTTGGAGAAAAGGATGTCTTTTACCACTTTGTGCAGCAAAAATCCCACATAGACTGGTCTGGAATTGAATCCGAGCCCCACGATGAAAAGCAGCGAGGATGGTGCTTCAATTTAAAAAGTTACACTTAACTTTCTCAAATATTTTAGAGAAAGCTATTAATGAGATTGATCTGCAAATAAACATACAGAATTTTTCACCCTTCTTAAATATAGATTTAATTATTTTTTATTATTATAAAATTTATCAAGATATTAAAACAATTAAAATAATAGATTTAATGTTTCTGGTCTCTCGGGTTCGATTCCAGCCCGGATGTCTCCTAAACCCATCTTTCCATTCGACACTATTAAATACGTGCTGATGAGAAAGCACTGGGGAATACGAAAACAATGTGTCGAGACACGTGACGATTGGAAACCTACACCTTTTCTATTGAACAATGATGATACCAATTTATACAAATGCTCCTTTTTACAGCTATTATATACCTACCACACTGGTTCCACAAACCCTGGATAGGAACAAACTATCCTACTACCAATTCAACGACTTGAAATTGAAATATCATCAAAAACATAAAGTAATATTTTTATAAACCCTTAACAACCACCTCAAAATAAAAATATTGATTTAGGAGTTTCAACCACAGACTGAAATATAATGAAAAAGATGTACCGCCTACATACTTTCAACCATTTAAAAGCACAAGCGCGTTCCCATACTACTCAGTAGTTCCAACCATACAATAATTATATCCCTTTCAAATCACAATAAAAGAAACTTTCTTCCCAATCTCTCACAGCCACTGCAACGTGTTTCGAAAAACTGTCTTCTGTTTGTGTTGGCTACAAATAAAATAGTTTCATTCAGATTTCTTGACCAATTAATACTATAACATTTTCATTTAACTAGCAAATTTTTATTTACACCGGTGTTATATCAGAAATGTGTCGGTTTTGAATAAACGGGTCAGAGAGTACCAATCAGATGGCGTACTAACGCACCTTGGGGTTCGGCTCCGTGGACCTATCGTTCACTTAGATTCGGATAAGTATCTTTTGTTCGTCGCTCGCTTCGTTCACTAACGTATCTCGTTCATCATTCCTTATAAAATGAGTGGCGGTGGATCCATGAATCCACATCATTGCGTTTTATATGTGTTTATTTGCAGCACATGCAGATTTTTTTCACTAAATCCATGACACGCTCCATAGTGACATGCATTTGTCTTAATATTTTACATTGTTGTCCTAAGCGTCTAGGCAACAAAACAATATAAATCTGTGTAACTTTGCAGGGTTTTATGACTGTTCAATTGATCGTCGTTTGTCGGTCCTTAGCATTGTGTGAAGACAGTCGTCAGTCCCGTCATCCGCGCTGAGTTACCACTGTCCTCGCGTTTTTTTTTTCAAGTAATTAATTAATTCTATACCAAATACAGACATCAAAGTTTAATTTCGTAGTGGTCAGTTTTGTTTTGCAGTCAGATTCTGAAATTAGGGATAGGTATCGACTTTACGCACGGACAGTGCAGCTCTGATCCGTGGAGACTTGGCCCACAGTTCCAGACATTAGTGCAGCGTTGAATGTCATGGAAAATGATTGAGGTGGTGGTGTGGTATGTAGCCTCACAGAATTGATTGTTACGTTCATGTAATGTGATACGTGATTTGCTGATTTAGGTTTCACTTTGAAGTAATAAAAGTCTATATAATTTAATTTCACAGTTTGTGTTGTTTTTCTGCAGTCATAGACAACCACACGGCATGTTATCCAAACCGAGTACTGAGATATATCGTCTGATGCATTGACACCTGGTACACGTACATTTTGTGTGTAGTGATTGCCGTGGGCCGTGCTGTATACATGTTTTGAAAATGCCGTTGTACGAGGGTATAGGCTTGACGGAAAAACAAGCCGTTGTTATTGATCTGGGTGCAGCGTATACGAAGTAAGTCATTCCAAGTTGTGAATGTTAAATAGTCGACCACCAAACTCTCTTGTCCAAGAGCAGTCGCGTTCCCGTCGGTTGTAATACTGTACATTGGAAACTAAAAATTAAGAATACCAACACAAACTCCTTGCTACCGTCTTAATTAGCGGTGAAACTTACTTTTCCGTAATCAGAGACGCTCGTTTTGAGTCGTTTGAGACACCCAAGTACCCTGGGGGGCTTTATCTCTGCTTTCTTGTCGAAGATGCAGTCAGTTACTGACAAATACACGAAGGCGTTTGTTTTGTCTCCGCATTAATACTGCCTTGAAACATTTTACTGAACATAAACAATGCAACTGCTTAATAAAATTTGAACTATGTGATTATCATGCCATTTGGAGCTACAGAACATGCCGATGACTGTCATACCCTTTCTTTTTAATTCCCCTTTTTAGGTTCGGTTTTGCTGGAGAGTCAGGACCAAGGTGTATTATTCGAACAGAAGTTAAATGTCCAGAAACGAAACAAGTGAAGAAAGTACTGAATTATTCAAGCAAAGAAGACTTGTATGACCTCCTTGTTGAATTCATCCATACGCTGTATTTTAGGTACACAAATGCTTTACTTTGTGTGGGCTTTTAGTGTCTCATTTTTAAGTAACTTTAAAAAATGCTTTGTACATTCATTGCAGGCACCTGCTTGTTAGCCCAAAAGATCGAAGAGTAGTTGTTGTTGAGTCACTGCTTTGCCCAACATTATTCAGGGAGACTTTAGCCAAAGTGTTTTTTCGGCATTTTGAGGTAGGTCATGCCACTGAAACTGTATTCATAAGATGTTTACTCTGTTGTTCATGGGTTTTATATGGAATAGACATGTAATTTTAGAACATGTGGAATAATTATTGACTGTAAACACATTCATTGCTGTTCTGTCACTGTTTGTACCATATAAATTCAACAGTTTATACATATCCTGATGCATACTACACATGTTGAAAGCATACAGGGCTTATGAGGATGCCACTCAATTTTAACTTATGGCATTTGATGAGATGAATAAATATCTTCACACTGCAGGCGCAGTATTCCTGGTACCCACTGCCAGTCTGAATATGAAAAGGAGCTCAGAATATGCATAATTCTTGTCTCTTTGATTACCTTATGTTTTGCTTTTGGAAAATGTTTTTTTACAGGTTTCATCAATATTGTTTGTTCCATCACACTTGGTGACACTCTGCACTCTTGGTGTTAACACTGCTCTTATCCTTGATGTGGGATATGTAGAAGCAGTTTTGATACCTGTGTTTGAAGGTGTTCCTGTGCTGCATGCATGGCAGGCACAGCCTCGAGCTGCACAGGCTGTTGAGAGGTGATTATTTTATCTGCATTCAAACATTTCAATCAAGAGACAGTGGAAAGACCAATCAAAAATTTCTGCACTTAATTACCATGCTGATGAATTTCGTCAACAAATAGTGAAAATGGTAATATAGGCTGTGCAAGTACTGTCAAAATATATCGCTTAAAATAGGCACTTCTTTGCCAAAATGAAGTCAGTTACATTATTACTACATACTTTCTTTCAATAATGATGTGTTAGCACATTATTGCACTGTGACCCTCTGGCTGTAAAATTGATATGAACTGTTACACCCTTTTCTAATATTGTAAGAAATTTAATTAGCAGTAGAAGCATGTCTGAAGCAGTTACGCAAGTATACCAGTTCTTACGGATCACAGCTATGTCAAATTTTAAATTGAAAGTATCAACAGCAGTATCCCATTTTAAAATGGCAGGAAATGGAATTTAGAATAGAGAAACAGAATAATCTGAGAATAAGTATGTAATTCACTTTGACCGTACAAAAAGTGTGTTGACTTGCTGCGGAAGAAGGAAGGGCAGGGGAGGATTAAGTATGAAAAAGGGCCACCAAAAGGAAGCACAGTGCCCACCAAACAGCTGAGATGCATGCCTAGCATCAAAGAGGGTGGGCAGGGGTTCAGGGTAAATTTAAGACAGATGTGGTTCACATGACAGCTGCATTCATGTCTCTGTTGTTTGTTGTTCCAAGTTCACTGAAGGCTTTGCTGAGTGAAAACAGTGAGAAAGAGGACTTCCCAGAATCCATCATTGAGGACATAAAAGGTTGGTTTGAAAGAAGTCATTTTACAGAAAATAAATTACTTTCATATAACATATTGTCAAAACATGAAAATATTAACTGTCCTTTTGAGAGTGTATAATTAACTCTGAATATCTTTCATTTTCACTTTGGACTTCACAGTAGTTGGTGGAATCTGAAACAGTATAATATACGTAGTATATGGGATTCAATCATTATTACATGCATGCATGCCTACTGTATGCCAACTGGCAGCAATTATTATTGCATTTTTATTTCAGTGCGAACGTGCTTTGTTACCAGTTTGAATCGAGCCACACAACTAGATGCAGTTGAGCCCCCACCAGACGTTGTATACCGAGAAGGAGGCACTGATACATTTTGTATCCCTGGGAAAGTGAGAGAGGCAGTATATGAAGTACTGTTTGAACAGGACAATGACCAGACATCTGTTTCTACAATGATCCTTGATGCAATTATTAAGGCAAAATATTTAAATTCCATTTCACTTAGAAGTTTCATATCCAAGTTCAGTCTTCTGCTGGGGTCAGTGTTCAGGCACTCTTTGTGAGCAGCTGACATTTACTTGTCAGTCATCATTCTCTAGTGATGATAATAGCAGTTTAAAAGAAAGAAAACATGAGAGAATCCCCCCCCACCCCACCAGAGAGAGAGAGAGAGAGAGAGAGAGAGAGAAGAACCAGTAAGAAATGTATGCATGTATATATTATTGTGATCTCTCCTGTTATTGCCATTTGACTTTAATGCTATGATTACACTGTACTCAGTCAAAACAATCAGTATCATCTAAATTAACAAATTAGACTTTCTGTTGAATTCTTAACCTTTTGGCGCCGGGATTATTTTTTTAATTTTAGCACACCCTGTATATTAAATGTGAATAAAACAGGAACAAAATACGTTAGATTTATGAAACAAACTGCATTTTGAAGAGGAAAAACGGAGAGTATATACCGTGTTTAAATTATTCAGTACCTGTATTTGTTGAATAAATATATAAAATGCAACATTTAGAGATTAGCGGTCCGGTACAACCACTAGTCGTCGTTAGGCATCAAAAGGTTGTCACACTAGTAAATTCTTATAATTTGGTACCTGGTTTGTAATGGTGATCCAAACTTTTCAGTGTCCAATAGATATGAGAAAACCCCTTGCAGAGAACATCCTGGTCATAGGAGGTACAGCCATGGCTCCTGGCTTTAAGGCAAGACTCCTGGATGAACTGAAACACCTTGTTCAACAGCCCAAGTATGAATCCAGATTGGCCATTAAAACATTCAAATTTCATAAGCCACCAGCCAAGGAAAACTATGTTGCCTGGCTTGGAGGTAAGGTCTGCAAGCACAACTTTACACGTGAAACTTAAACTTACTTATTTCTTCATTTATTGTATGTGTTATAAGCAGTTTGGGATCAGACATCAGCTTGATGATGATGTGGTTTCTTTGATCACAGGAGCCATCTTTGGAGGAACAGATATGATCTCAACACGTTCGCTTACAAAGGAAGCATATGTGAAACACAATAAAGTACCAGACTGGGCTGACTTATCATACAATTGCTGGGAAGAAAAGATGTCATTATGATTAACTGTAACAAAGTTCTTTGTATACTGATCAGTATTGCAAATTTATTACTGTCATAGCCAGAAAATGGAGTGTAAATATACTGAAGGACTCTAAACAGTTTTTTTTAAATTTATGTTCTTTTGTGCTGACACAGTATTTGTATATTACAATGTGAAATTTATTTGTCATGAGTTCTTATATCCCTGTTATGCAATTCCAATGGAAATAAAACAAGTTATAAAACAAATGTCACTATATAGTAACATGCAGAAATAGTGCCAAAGAATGAGATATCTTCATATCATTTGGTACATGTGGTCTACAGGGGCATTACATGGTATTTTAAGTGGGAGCTGAAAAATTAAATTGATCCTAAATGGATATGGATTATATATTGGTTAAAGGACCATTGTTTTGATTCTAGTATTGAATACAGTGGCAATGAACTTAATTTGGCTATAGTATTTGCAGCATGAAGGCCCTATATGTGTTGTGAAATATTTTAGAGTTTAACTCCATCTGTGTTAGATTCACCCTGAAGTTGCAGGTACATGAAACATTAGTAGCTATTTACCAGTCAGCATGGTGTTAAGGTCTTTGAAGATACGAATCTTTATCGACACTGCTGTGAGAGCCTAAAATATGATAAAATGACCTGTTTTATGTAACTAGGCAAACACCAACTGTGAAATGATCAAGAGACTGCAAAAGCAATCACTGAAAGATACAAACATGAACAGCTTTTAGACTGTCAGAAAAAGAAGACATTCTGAGAGTCTAAATACTTAAATTTTTTGATAAAAATGATGCATAGCACAGGCCAATAAGGCAGGCAAAGTATGTATAAATGTAACAGAGGTGGGTTTGCATAAACATTGTGGCCATAGTAAAGCATTAAGTATTACATATTCTGAGTGTGTGTCTAGTAGCCTTACTTATCCAGCTTGCAATGCACATGTGCTGTTTTGTCATTAGTGGCCTGTCTGACTCTACCACATATTTCCACCTTATCTCAATAAATGGCATGATTTTCAGAAAAAAGTTATTGAATATAAAATCTGTTGTGATTTTCTCTGCAAATTCTGTCTGAAACATTTCTCATTCTAAGGAGATACTGTTATAAATGTACATATGTCTTCAAGTAAAGTACCCATTACTTTTATCATATTTTAGTCAAACTTGATTTTCTTAACAGATTTTAAAAAAATACTGAAATATCCAATTTCATGAAAATCTGCCTTGTGGGAGCTGAGTTGTTGCACTGGATGGACAGGGAGATATGGTGAAGCTAATAGTTGCTCAGATCAGTTCGACCCTTTTGCCTTAGGCTAAAAGTGTTATTATCTCCCTCCATGCACTTAATACACCATGGAACAAGGCATCCTTTCCTAGTTCTACAATAATCACAATTAAAGCAATCTGTACATTATTTATCACTCCAGAAGGACCAGAAAACACTATAGAAACAATTAACCCAAAAGCCACACCACTGCTCAAGCAGACATATTACTAGAAGATAACGATTATGACATTTAATGCAAAAAGCCATAGAACTTTCACAAAAGTTTAAATAAACAGCTTTGAGGCAAACCTCAAATATATAAGGAAAGCAAGAAAAATATCAGCATGACAAACAGTATCTTAGAACACTTTTTAGGTTTTTATCCACACATCTCAAGTGATGAATGAAAATGCTTGCACTGTATTATGGCCCTCACCACAAGCAATTCATAGGTAAATTTTCACCACAGCCACATTTAGGTATTAAGACGTGTGTGTGTGTGTGTGAAGACCATGTTCAGTTTGAAATTGGACAAGCCAAAATACACAACAATCTTAAGTGTGTAAAAGCATTTATTCAGGATATACAGAAAAAATTAAATGGCATGATTTAACAAAATCTGGAAACACATTAATTTTGGGGTCACTTCTGTTTTATATTATTATTCATGAAAATACTAGATGTCACACTTCAAAGTCAATGAGTTATTCTGTAGTTGCATTTCAGGAATAGTACTGGTACTTACATTGGTAGTGAATTACTTGTTTGTTTTAAATTCCATGTTAAATATCCTGGCATACTTTTTACTTCTTCCAACACAAGCATCACTGTCGAGGGTAATACGTGAGCTAGTGCACATGCTTCATAAGTGCATGTACTGCAATCAAACATGTAGATCAGAGATAACACAATTACTGCTTCAACAAATGTCCTTTTATACAAAATGTGCATAGCACTGTAATATTCTGTAAACCACTAAATGAAGCTACTTAATAAGACACAAATGGACGGCTTAGATAATTGGCTACCATACCACTAACAGTTTAAATGTTATTGAATGAGGTAAAAATAGTTGCCTATATGTATGCAACAAAGACTTCAATATATGTGCCTCCCCTATGCTGTATGGATACTGTACAACTACTCTGTAAGAATATCATTGTTTTTCATGTTCCATTTACTATATACACTTATGAATAATTATTTTTTTGCCCCACATTCTTCCACATTATTACTTCATGTATGTAACATTACATCAAAATAGCATAACATAAAAATGTGGGTAGAAGAACAAATAACATTTACAGTAATATCATTTGGCTTAGATTGGGCATGATGAAAAGTTCCTGAAACAGTCCAATAGGTACTTACAAACGAGATGCTTACACACAATTTACAACAAAGCATAAAATTTTGAATGACCTACTATGGAATAATGAATTTGAATCCTGCCCAGGGTAAACAGATGCTTGATATTCTTTGAGCTGGCAGCTGGTCGAAGACACGTATGGTCTTGAATGTATTAAAAGGTACTACAAATTTAAAACACCCACCTTGGGCAGTAGTTGGAATTTAACCCTTCTGTGCTGAATGTAGATTGAAGTTGCAATGCAGTGTGCAGTTTCAAAAACCAAGGTCTGCTGAAGTCGTCACCAAAAACATGCACAGTAATGGGGGCCATTTAAATGACTGTCTTTTCCAGAATACCCCTCACACATTTAATTACGGTGTGAAAGGAATGAACTCCAGCATCACTGAAGTGTTATACTGCCTTGCCCAAAGTATAACTGCAATAATGGCATTCTATTTCAATCATTTTGACATCCATTACAGAACTTTCCTCTCACATAATTTATCACTTGAAAGAATCTTACACTGCAGAGTGATGTACAGGGCACTCCAGTACATAAATGTCATCCATGTAACACAATAGGTTATTACGAATGTAAAATACTTTTGTTGTAAAATAACTTTCCCAGCATCCTTGTCTGTCATTTCAAAAGACAAGGCTTTGCAAAAGATGCAATTGCATTTACACCCATTCCATGCATACATAACTACATTTAACAATGACAGGTCCCATCAGCTTGAAATCAAGCGTCATGGAATACCAGGTTATTGAATAAATAAAACCAATACTTGCTGTGCAGTTTTGACAAAATATACATAAATTAATTAAAAAATGGAATGAATAAATCATTTGCAATTATCAGACTCATAGAAGATTCATGTTATTTTAATAACGGTGTGATCATGCTCTGTAGCACGTACAGTGCACTGCAACATTAATAACATATATGTAAATACTGAACACTCGTTTTCACTCATACTGTCACTTCACTTGAGTACATGATGTAATACACACAAACCCTCTTTTGTCATCCCTAAAGCTAATGGATCAGTTTTAAACTGTTTCAGTAGAGGTAATTAAAAATGTAAAAAACTCAGTGCTTTCAAAATTGCAAGAATAATTACAAAACTTTTATCATACATGACTACAAACCTTTACAAACCCACCTTACCAATACAGGTCGTACATCATTGTGTGTGATGTTCTCAGTATTCAATGGGCACTTGAGTGGAATAACAGTCCTGAACAACCATTCTGTTGCCACAATATTCTGATATTGCTTTATAAATTGGCTTTGAATTTAACATATACATTTATATATATATATATATTCAAAATAAATACTATAAAAGTCACTTACCAAAACACGACATCAATGGTTTCTACTGAACGGCATGGATAATTTTAAAGTGCATACCAGCAACACACTAGGTTGTGGGTGGGGGGACTGTGACCTCAGAATATAATGGAATTTAAGGCATATCAGTACAGATGGGAGAAACCCACACATCATCAGTTTCAAAAGATGCCAATTAGCTGCCTCAATATATCAGTGGGTGACTAAAAAAAAATGAATATGCTGAAGCAACAGTACTTAGTATTTCCTCTTTCTGTCCAATACACTATACTAAAACAATGTAATAAGGACTGCTTTGTATGATAACAGTATATCCACATTTCATGGTGATAACTGGAACCAAAAGCACTGAAAAGCACTGAAGTATTCTCAGCAATTGCTGTGTCGGGATCCTCTCATTAGTGGGACAAGCAGTGCAGGGGTGCCAGCCTGCCGCAAGAATGGGTGCTGTAACAACTCCGCTGCTGTTGCTCTCTGTGCAGGATCCCGCACCAACATGCGCTCCAAAAATCCCTGCAATCTTGGGGACACCTGAAGCAATATGTATAAATATTATCTAACTCTAAAGCATTTTAATAACTTAAAGAGTGATATAACCTAACTTTATAACATGAAACTGTGGTGCAAGCTTTGCTGAAATGTTCTGGCATTCTCACAGTTCCGATGTCACAATATCTGTGGCATGCAACAAGATCATTTTCTGTAAATACAGTGTTCTCAATGTGTTGTTTTTAATTCAGGGTGACGGCAGAGTAAAACAAGGCATAAGTCACATGAAACTGAACATTACATTGACAAAGTCTAGATGAATGCTGGTTTATTTAACCCTTTGGTGCCAGAATTAAATGCCCATAGTGAACTGCAGAAGACTGGAATGTAAATGGGGCAAGCACAAGAGCAGACATAATTATATGACATTCAGTGTTTTGAGCATCATGCTATATATATATATATATATATATATATACGGGGTGTAACAGGAGGAACGGACCAGACTTCGGGAGGGTGTTCCTTATGTTATACTATACCGATATAACCC
>Ga0123357_10005818_pt1 | contig 14856 bp, 9 predicted proteins | sample TergutEmb28metaG_FD_89873 | JGI IMG/M metagenome (GOLD analysis project Ga0123357, IMG submission 89873) | Embiratermes neotenicus P4 segment gut microbial communities from Petit-Saut dam, French Guiana - Emb289 P4 | ecosystem: Host-associated > Arthropoda: Insects > Digestive system > Gut ...
CTTTTTTTCTTTTTTTTTTTTTTTTTTTTTTTTTTTTTTTTGTTTCATTGTAATATTTCCTAAACTGTCTAATTGGCCGAGGGATAATAGTATACTACGTCGAAGATAGTCAACAACATGCTAGCTTGGGGTTTCATTCCTCCCGGTAGAAGGTCAGGCAATTATGTGATGATAATCATTGCCTGATGCACTCAGAAGAACAAAGTCAAACAACAGGCGGAGCCGAGTTCCAGGAGGCAAGCGTGGTGTGGACTGTTGACTCCGGCTAGGCAGCTCGTTAGAATAACCAGACCCGTCCATACTCAAACTACCAAAATGGCCTACAGCGACATGCAGCGTTGCCAGCAACTTCTCTTCTAGATTGCCAGAGCGCTCAAATTATGCCTTTAAAAGCAAACTTTTCCTATTTACAAACTTGTTGTTTTCAGTACGAAATGGAAATAAACAATACGGTAATCTACGCTTTGCGGAGAGATCTGTATCAGAAAGCAAACTATCAGTGCAGAGAAACGTCATGTCATCCAGCCAGTCTTACTTTTTTTACTACGATGCCTATGGAAGAGTTCGGCTCCAGTCCTGAGGAATAACATGGCTCCACTGTGAAGTGATTTGTAACAGCCATGCACCGTCGCAATGTTTCGAACCAACATACTTTTTTTTTATTAACATTAGCGTTTATCTCTTCATTGCAAATCCGCCACAGAAAAATCATTTTAAAACAGGGAATAGCCAACTAAATTCATGCACCAAAATCCACCTTAGTCAGATAACACTCGCTTGCCACTAAATACCTCACCTTTCAAGGGACACGACATTTCTTTATCGCATTCACAACACATATTGACCGATCCCTATCCTGAGCCCTATGCATCCTACATTTCTTTTTCTCTCCAGTTCACACAGAATTTTGTAAAAATACGAGAATGATCCAGTTTACTTAATTTATGTTCTAGGTACTTGGATCTTTTGCTCCAATTGAAATAACTTATTAAATGACTGAACTATTTATCGTAAAGGCCATGCCGTTAACAGGCAGCATAGTGACCAAACGACAAGAACCACAGCCAAGTGAATGGCTATTAGAGTTCCAGCCACCAATCGTACGCGGAAAAATTCCCTGTACTAAATGGGCAATAGGCTAAATACAACTACTTGCTACCATATATTAGGCCTAAAATACTTAAAATTTTGTTACTACTTGGTACAGTGACCAAAATTAACGGCATGTCGGAAATGCGACATACGGGAACACCAACACTCGTCCAACTGCATTACATAATCCACTCCCGAATACGACCTCTCATGTTGAGAATATTTCCACAGAAACGTCGGAGACGGGATGGCGTAGTCTGAGTCTGTTGTGACTAGGCGACGGGCTAAACAGCCGAAAGATCTTGGTTCGATTCCCGGTTGCAGCAAGAAATTTTTCTTCTCCAAAGCTTCCAAATTGGCTATGGTTCACATCCAGCCAACTCTTCATTTGGTACGGGGCGCTATCTCCGGTGTAAAGCGGCGGAATCATTAGGTTGACCACTAAATTCCACATAATGCCAAGTAATACCTTCAATCCTCCACATATATTCAAGCACGCACAGCCACGACTTCACCTTTCCTACATAGGAACTATCGTCCTCGCAGCATATCTCTGGAGATCCTCGGCAGCAATACATAAAGCTGGTAACTGGATTTCACATGAAGATGTTAATGTATGATCTTACAAGTAAAGTTAGCACTGCGAATTACAACGGCGTTATTATACCTATATATTTTTTAAAAATAAATTATGGTGCGAATAGACGTACTCTCTCCCAGTCTGTTCAGACGAATACGTACGGGTGCCGGGGAGTAGCCAGGCCTACGTCGAAAGTCCGGAAGTCTGTATGTACTGGGCTGTGTGCATAGTCTATACAGGATTTTGTTGAAATCACGAAGTGAGTTTTATGTGTACAGACAAGAGGGAGGGCAAAGCAAATAGAGGAACGCTGTAAGAACACAGCTTCTTCTCACAGGTAGATGAAGAGCAACATCTGTTGTATAGCATGCTTATCAACGAGTGGCAGACTACACAACATTTTCATTCACACGTTTCCTCTCTCACTTACAACAATCTGTACAGCACCATTAAACATCGGACAGTTGCATACAACTTGGCAGGCATAAGACTGGAACAAATTAAGTTGAATGTCAGCTTGATTGGCAGTCCAATTACAACTGATTGCTATGTAACATGGCTGCCGAAGGCTCTCTTGCGTACGTCCCTATTGCATTATGTCAAGAGTGTAAGTCGCCTTTTCTTGCGTATACTTTCACCAATGGTGAGGATGGGACACAACAAGTTGACAACATGGCGTTAAGTGGCGAGCTGCCACAGCAATGGGAAAGTCAACAACAAGACCCTTAAGAATAAATTTAACGTTCCAGAATGCCTCATTCCAGTTCGTAAAATGTAAAGAAGAATAGTGTTGCAGCAGTTTGAAGAAACTATGGAAAGCTGCAAAGTCATGTGCAATCCTTGACTCATCACACACATTCGTAGCAAAATTTATGGGTATACAAAAGTCATGCTGCGTCTTTCTGACAATCTTGAACATAATTTCTGAAGGGAAATAACACTGTTGCCTCCTCTTCCATTAGCAGACACATTCGAAGATATTCCAGACATTTCAGTAGAGGTTACAACTTACACTACTACAATAATGATGATAACTCTGCACTTGAACGCACCTTCACAAAATATGTACCATAGCTTTAATTAATCACAGGCTGTAAAATATACTCAATCTGAAGCTTACAAGAAGGGGTGGACGTGTTGCGAAATTACTCGTACGAAACGTCAACAAGTTTCTAAAAAGCATTGCTCATAATGCTGAGTACTCATGGTTGCAGTAGGCGAGAATAAACTGAACTTTCTACTAAAAGAAGTTATATCATATGATAAAACAGGCTCCGTAAACATATCGCAGAAAACATACTATAATACAAGTTTGAGGGTTGTTTGACTGTGCATCTTCCTCATGAAATTATGTGGAATGCCAACTTGATGCAGCAGGGTAATTTTAATAAAATTACCTTGTTGCATCAAGTTGGCATTCCACATTATTTCATTATAATACAAGTATTTGAATCATGATACCAACCTAACAAAAGTTAGTGATGTTAAAAGTTATCATGTCATGTATGATTTACAGCACGAACAGCAAGATTTAAGAACACCACTGGTAACGTTCAGGCCGAGTTCCATGTGAAGGTGGGACAGCAGTGAATACCACAAGCACCAAAATCAAATTAGCTCAGTAACACTCATGCACACATCCAAACGAACACGAAACAGAATCCAATAATATGGTTCAGAATATGAAGCACGTTATGCAATAAACGCAAAGAACGAACACACATTGCTACACTTTTTCGAAAGTGACACTCAGAAAACAAACATGAGTCGCAATAGTCCGGTGACACCTCATAGTCACCGCCACGGCATATATTTCAATTCTATTCCTACTTCTACGCTTTTTCCCTCACCTATATTTAAGATTGGACTAATTGCCTACCGTCAACACGTCGTTTAACAGAAGTCACAAGTTACTGAAAACTCGATATTTCAGATAAATGTTTAAATATGAGATGAAACACTGTAAACGGGTATCAACCGTCATATTTAAGTTGCTAAATCCTATTAATCAACGCCTGCACTGAAAACTCTTGCTCTGCAACGTAAGTCTGATTTCCTATGTAGGACCAAAAATGAATTTAGCAGAATGCGCTACACCTTTCCTTGGCAACTATAACCGGTTTTATATCGTAAAAGCGATCTATGGTCATGACTGCTGCGTTGTTCGCTAACTGCTTCGTTCATAAAGGAAACACTACGCGACGCCGACGCCATAAATTTCATAAAAGGTGAAGGGGTACACTATACAAGTACCTTGCTTGTAAGCATAAGCTACACACTTCTATATGTAAATGTAAATCATTCATATGAAAGTAACTCTGATTAACCTGCATATTCGTGTCCATGTCGAGGACTTGTAACGAATACTCGTATAAGGATTATGAATTTTTGTGCTAATTTAATGTCCTGATACACATTTCAATATTTAGAAGAATATATGGTCCTAAATATGAAAACGGGGAATGGAAAAGTCGGAAGAATCGAGAACTAGAAGAGATGAGCAAAGGAGAAAATATAGTAAAATGGATAAAAGGGCAAACGATAAGCTGGTTAGGTCACCTAGAGAGAATGGAGGAGGATAGGATGCCTAAAAAGATCTTCACTCAAGAAATGGAAGGGACGAGAAGAAGGGGAAGACCAGGAAAAGACGGAAAGAGGAAGTAGAAAGAGGTCTTCAAGTGCTGGGAGTGAGATGATGGAGAGAGCTGGTGGCATATAGGAAAAAATGGAAGGACATTGTTCGACAAGCCAAAGCCCACAGTGGGCTGTAGTGCCAATGGAAGAAGAAGAAGAAGATACATATTTCATGGACTGGACAGTAGCTTATTCACGTCTTGTTAGTGACTACTATGACTAATTGTTAATTTCATTCTCGTTCTGTTTTAGATGCCCTCTTACTTCAACCTAAGTGAACAGTTCCAATGAACCACAGAGAGCAGAAGAAGACATCTCGTAGTCTACTGGGCGGTTACAGACGATTCTGAAAACCTACTGCCTCTGGTAAACAAAGAGGTCAGACCAAAATCTAAATTCTCACCGCCATGGAAATCTCAAAACTCAAAAGACGGCAAATCATCCATGACAGGGCATAAGCAGTCACCGATGGATAGTTCATCACGACTAAATCACGCGGGCGTCGGCAACTACTTCCGTGCAGAACGTCGCATCGACGGGACTGTATGCTTTACGTTTAGCCGCGACAGAATAGCACCACAAGTGCCAGCAGGTAGGGCTGTGGGGTGCTGTCGGGACGCCCCCCGGCACGTACGTTGGGGTGTACTGGACGGAATCCTCGCAGTCGTGCATCATCCACCATATGAGCAAGGATCACTTCACAAACTCCAAATAGTTTCCGATATTTTTACAGTCTTCCATATTTTAATGCATTATTACACAGTGAATTTTAACCAGAAAATATGATTTTAATACTGTGGAGTGATTCAGACATATTTAAATATAATTGTATTCTTGTTCTCAAAGCAATCACCCTGAAGATGAAAACACGAGTGGCCGAAACATGTTGATGACCACAATACAATAAAAGTACAACAATAAAATTAAATACATATGTTGGTCTTTAATACATTTTATGCGTCTAATTAATGCACGTAATATAGAACATGTCAAACTGATGGGCGTTTGTATTAAGTCTACATATATTAAACAGAAATGAACGGTGTCACTCTGTATACGAAGCCCCAAAAACCGTAATGTGAGAATCTCTTATGCACATAAACCCGTCCACCATCATTCCACGCACAATACAAAAACTTGATCGAATTTGCCCTGCATCGAGAACAGGCATACCTTATTGTCTTAAATTAGTACTCCATTAAAACACGACTTTAAAACTTCACCCTTTACAGTTACTGCATACATTATAAGTTTTCTGTATTTTAGCTACAGTTCTACAATCTAGCGTAAGCGATTGTAAATGTTGCCAGGATAGTTTTACGATATATCCAACAAATAATATAGTACTAAAATGATGTTAAAAACGGGGTGGGAGGGCGTGAACTCAGTTCACCCAACCTGGAGACCGAGTAGTGGTGGGCTCCTGCGAAAGCGATAATAAACCTTCGTTCCAAACAATGCACGTAATTTCTTGATTGGCTGACAAACTATTAGCTTCTCGAAAAGAGCTCTGTTCTTTCTTGAATGATAACAGATCACCGAAAGCCGATATTCACGAACGAAAATACAAAGACAAAAATAGAATGAACGCGCCAAACTTGTCTATGTGTACATTCCCCAAACTTGTTTATTATAGACTAGTACTGGTCTGTATTCCTTCCGGCCGCACTATGGCCCTGCGGTTGACTCAGCCTCTAACAGAAATGAGTACCAGGAATATTTTCTGGGGATAAAGGCGGCCGGTACGTAGGGCTGAAAGCCTTAATACCTTCATGTGCCAACTGTCTTGAAATCTGGAAGCCTCAACCTCCTGGAACCCGCTTACACACAGCTATGCTTGGTCACTACAAATAACATGCGTATTTTCATGCACAGATCGCAAGCAGCAACTGAAGAAACGAATCCTAGCGCCACTATCAGGTTAAGTAAATCTCTGAACAGTTACACGGTGGCAAATTCAGCATCTCGTTACTATGTTTATGGGACCAGTGACCACACGCCAGACTGCAGCTTGACGTGTCAAAGATTCTTTAGAAATTTCTTCGAAAATATACACAATTTCATTCAAATTTCCTTCCGTTAATATCCTCCTTCTTCTACCCTCCTTTATGTCCAAGACTAATCACGTATTACGAAATCGACTTGCCAGGTACATCAACACCAGGACATTTTCGGTGAAATTTACAGCAGTATCTAGTATAAGGTAAATTTTTTGCACGTGGTTCGATGAAGAGCGCACGCTGTTCAGTACTATAAACCATGTTAGCAATGTCAGTTCACTGTGTGGAAAGAACAACTAATTGCGAAATGGTGTGCGATTCACCCAAGACAACGAGACCTTCATCCTTTTGCCGAAACTAGTCTTGGCTGGCTCGCTTGTACATGTATGTTCACAGTGTCAATTTGAAAAGCTTGTGGCTAGAACAGCTGTGACGTAACATTGGCGCTGATAGTTGCCTAGCGGGTTATGACGAGACTGCAGGTATACCTTACATGATACAATGTTCTTCGGAAATTGGGTTCAGTCGGGCTTCGCAAACAAACCCAAACGCAGTTTGGCTCGGGAATTTTCATATCTGCCCCCTCCCACAAACAGCAAGATAATACCTCACACATCTGGCGTATGATATCTATGTTCTTCCTCTCAATAGTCCAAGAAACATCAGATGTTTTTTAGAACGCCCTTAAGTACTTCTCAAGTGTTACTGACATTTGTGCATTAAAAGCAACGTGTCAACGACACGATAATCAGAGCACACTGCAAGTACATCGGCAATCAATGAGGCTACAATTTAAAAAAAAAAAAAAGGGGGGGGGGCATTGATTGGATACTGCTAACAAGGCAGAAAATAAACTTTTGAAATGGGCCGAATACCCCTCGAGCAGAGCCAGGTAGAATTCTAAAATGTCGTTCCGTTCAGGTCTCGGTAAGACGAAGACCTCTCTTCATTCGATGATGAATATATAGAAGGGTACATGGCTGCAGCGCATTTGTTAACAGCAACTTCTGCACAGTACACAGGTTGCGTTAAAACATGTTAATTTCTTCACCAAGAGATAAAGCCATGTTTACACTTGTCTGTTCCTCTGGCACCAGTCTTCAGGCCGATAATGGTGTGAAAATTTAATTTCACCGTGACTAACTCCTGCGAAGGGTCTTACGCACGTGCTACGATACACATTACTGCTCATGAGGCAGGGACACTGAACTCAAAACACTTCAGAGTGCGCATCTACTGAAGGACAACACGTTGTCACTTATTATTAAGTCCTGAACAATGTGTGACACTCTTTGAAACCTGGAAACATTTTACGAGCGCCGTATTTAACACAGTAATAGAGTGACGCCTTAGTCTGATTTGGTTATAATAAGCCACAACCGAATGAATTGATCACCGGAGCGCATAACCGATTATCGAGAAAGGGCGATAAATTGGCGAACTACAGGAACTTTAAGCTAATTACCACTCCAAGCAAAGGCCTTTCTTCTCAACATAATTGTCGAAATAGGTCTTTAAATGCAAAAGGAAGAATCTTCAATTTTCCCTCTTGTTGAAGTCTGAGTCTGCATCAGTCTGTGTAGCAATTTATTCTTCAAAATTTACCAATTAGGACTCCTTGGACCGAGCGGGGAGGGGGTTCGACCAAATGCAAGGTCTCTACCCACTCAGGGCAATACAAACTGAGGGCACACATCACTGTTCCCAGCGGGATTCCAACCCACAAACCCAGTATTCAAGTGGTCGTAGTCGGCACAAATATGTGACCGCGCAACCACTCTACAACAAAAATTACACAAACCACACTCGAAAATCATTGCCTGTATGTATAAAGTCGATCACTGTCTTGTCAGACGGACGTCAGTACTGCCTCAGGACTATGTCAGGACGCGATGCTGTAAAGATCATCGATCAAACCCTCTGTAATCTCCAGAATCTATAAATAGAAGAAATCCCAACACCACGCTGAACCCACTCCCTTTAATACAAATTGAGATCCAGTCAGAACTCATGAAGCACAACCGCCTATTGCACAGACTTAGTTCGAAGTATCTTCCAATATTAAAGTTATTAGTCCATTTTTCAGCCTCGAAAGGTAAGCAAGAAATTGGGAGTGGAATTCATAGCGCCATCTTTCTTTCTGGCGTCTGACTGCACAGATTTCTAGTCTGCAGATCTATTAGTACTATACCGTTCTTTTGCTTTATTCATACCAAGCCATAGCACTTAAATAAAGATTGTGTAGGTTTCAACATGTGTGTAATTCTAGACTTACAAACAAACGCGCATCAGGCGCGAACCAGAAGTTTTCACGGGGGTGGAGGACTGACCCTGAGGCTACGTATAATTTGATTAAAAAAACACATATGTCTTCATATTTCTAAGTTTTTATTTCTTAAAAAATTCATACTTTATAGTCATCAGCCGATATCAGTGGCTGATTTCGGCAGAAGGGCAAATCACGTAAGGCGTTGGATGTAGTTTCTACAATTTTTTTTTCTTCGGTTTGGGGGGCTGCCACCACTTGGGAGTTTGCCTGTTGTGCGTACCCATGTTTATAATTCACATCCTTAATAAATTTCATATGCCTAGCTGCAATGGTTCATTAGTTACTGCCAACAAACAAAACCTAAATAAATTGTTCGCAAGACTGCCATGCTATTTTATATTACAAGAAAACACAGAATGCAGTTAAATGCGGAACACATTTGGTTAGCTTGTCGGCTACGTACTTCTTATTTTCGGCAGACAGATCGCTACGAGTTCCGGTAGGCCTACATATCAACTAAAGAGTTAACTTACACATTTCGACAAGGTTTCCATTTTCATAAGCTGTGCGTAACAGACGTAAATTGTTGGTTGTGAATATGAAGTACAGTGTACCACAGAGGGTGCTTACTGTCGCGACCTACATAAACGAGGAACGCTATAAATAGTATCATAGCAAAGTTGAAGAAAGTCGGGTTTCTGGCATTGCAGTTCATTTGAGATCAACAGTGAGGCACAGTTTTACTTTAATGGCCATGTACATACTCAAAATAAGATACCCGCCGGCTGACAGTCGTCTTGACTGATAAACGAGACGCCATTACATACCATCTAAGTTGGGGTATGGCTGGTGTCAGTACAACAAGCATAATCTGACATTTTCTGTCCGGACGCAATAAATTCAGAAAGGCTAACTGGACAAACACGACATGTTTTTAGTTTAAGTAATGTGCAGAAGGAATTGGGGTTCTTCAGCAAGACAATGCAAACGCCAACACGGCCAATATTTCAATGGCCGCCTTACGTAATATTTTTGAAGACCGAACAATTAATCAGTCGCCCTTTGTGGCTTGCTAGTTATAAACCGATCTCACGACATTGGAGCACTATCAGTGAAAAAGTCTGAAAGACAACGTTTACAACAATACACACAGACGGCGACCTTAAACAAATACTCCGGTGCACAGTGTCCGCAATTCCAGAAAACAACTTCAAGGAATTTTTTTTAATAATACGTTCACCAGGTGCCAAGCAAACCTGAAAGTTGAAAGAGGTTATTTTCAACATCCACTTTAGCAAAATACAATATAATTCGCATATCGTTAATGAGGTTCCCATGGGCGGGTTCCGCGTTAAGTTGTACACCTGAATTACCTTAGAAAAAGCTGCACATTTCTCCAAATCTGCCACATGCAATAAACGATTCCAGAACCCTGAGGTCAGCGTCGCTCCCACCTGAAGCTTCCTAGAAGCTGCTATATCTTCGATGCCGATTCATTAATATAACTGTGTGGCCTGTTTACAAATCACTTTGATTTGAACAATAACTATAAATATCTTCCTTCTAAAACAGTTTGCCGAATCCATTTCGAGTCATCCGGAATAAAAAAAAAATTAAACACGCCTTGTTTACGGGGGAAAAGCAACAGGCCTGCGACGAAATGTATTTCAAATATTCCAAAACAACTTTACCACCTACCATGAGGGTTAGCACAATGGTTACAACCCACTTTCAAAAGTATACAGTTCGCACACCGAGCAGAACCCAACTATTCTTTGGGTTGTCGCGGTTTTCCTCACCCTCTACATGCAAAGACTCTGCAGAAGAATAAAATTGGGCACAGCAGCTTATACACACGCCCCTATCGATTCAACATGTTGAATCACCCCTCCATATGTTACTTACCGCCATATTACCTTAACAATTAACACAGCGATTACAACAACTGAATAAACAAAAGAACTTACCAAACAGCGGCGGCGGTACCGAAGTAGTAAAGCAACAGGAAGACGACAGCGCAGTTGGCGTTGATGTGTCCGTCCTGTGACAGAAGCAGCCTAGAGGGATTTTGGGTGTCGGGGCTACACGCAACGGCTGTACGCCCAGCAGCGGCCCGAACCCCCCAGCCCACACTAGCCAAGTTGTAGCAGAGCGCCAGAAACGCGAGTGGGCGCTCTGGATATCGAAACCTGGCTTGTCCTCCCCCTGAATCTACCAAGAACGTCAACAAAGCAATTAGAGAAGAGATGAAACAGAGCCCAGCCCATACGGACAACCATACTTCAGCCAGGTATTTGTCTGGGCTCTCGAATAATACATCGGCGTCACAAAGGGGATTACACCGTCTCGTACGATTTACGTAAACGTAACGGTTATGACGCACGTAACGAGAACAGGGTGCAACAATGGAAGTTCGTGGTACACTTGCGATTCTCGAGACAGCTGGCGTCGCGGCGTCGGAAGGCACCAGTCCGGTCCGAGGCCCTACCCCCACTTCCCCGGGCCCTTCCATGCACATGTGTTCGTGGTTGTTCTCTACGGGAAACTTGGAACAATTCAGGGCAGCTGGCCAAGGAAATCCAAATCCCTGTAAGACTGGGTAGCAGCGGGCTCTCACAGATTCGCACAGACGACGGCATGGCCCAATGGGTGAAGCAACCTTCTCCGTACACATGGGCACATAGACGGAACACAAAAAGAAGTGCAGCTGTGCTGAACAGCCATACTGTATCAGAGGCGAGAATGTCTGTAATGTGAATTCGGCATCACCTTGTATTTCGTGACCCACAAGGTTAGGCATTCCAGTCACATTGTAACCGAGGCCCCAGCACAGTTCCACACGAATCGGTTCACATGTTCGTAATGTTGCAGCTTCACCCCTAACTGTTAACACTGCGATAACTGGAAGCAAGTACACGGAATACATGACGCAGCGCGGAGCCATGGCGGCCCGGCACCCGCCCACTTACTCTACACAGTCACTCCTCACGCGCTGAACGATGTAAACTGAACCGAGAAAGGAGCAGAAGGCCGTCTATCGCCCGGCGAGAAGAGCAAGCAGTGCTACCAACACAGAAGCACCCACGTGTCAGGAGCAGCAGGTAAGGCAGTAAACAAAACAGTACTAATATATCACATTTACTATTATGTGAAGTCTGTAGAATATGAGAATAAAAATTGTACTTAATAACAGGCTGGTGTATTAAAAAATTAACAACGTTATTGCAGTGGCCGCAGAACTTTATAATCGAATGCTAGGTCAGGATGATTAGGTGCGGAAAACTACAAAGAATGGAAAAGAACACGGACTGGCTTATTTCGTGGTGCAAACAAGCCCACAAAAATTATGTCAGGGTAACTGATAACCTTGGCTGTGACTTAAACCGGCCGTTTTCCGAAAATGAATAGAACATTTTGGAATATTGCCTTAAATAGGCCATGCCTGGTCGAGAACAGCTTGTCATTCGATGCTTTATACGTCTTTTTGTGAAGCAAGAATTAGTTTTATAATTACGTTTTTGTAACACATTTCAGTATAGGCTATACAACTCGGACGCTCAAACAGGTCTATGAACTATAAAATCAATAGACTTAACCCGTTCTTCTCCTTAATACTCTAGGAAAACTGTTCGAAGTAAGAGGAATCACGAATCTCAGAAGAACAACGGATGCCCTGCTCCGTATATTCCCCCAGCCCGGGCACCGTACTTAGTGCACAAAACCCACTATAGTGCTAACCGTTCCTAATGTTTAAAATATGCATAATTTAATGGGTTATTAATAGGTTATGTTCCAAAGCAATGTCTTTGGAGGACATTCGAGTTTAAATTTAAAATTTTCTCTAATTCCACAGCATGTGCTCATAACATGATCAGTATTTGATCGAAATCGGTTTTGTTACAATTTATTCCCCTAATTCTGAAAATTGCTGACGAATATTCCGTGTACCTAAAAACACTGTGAGTTGCAATTTCACAGGTCATAAGTGTAATGCATTTCAAATTAAACTACACAGATAAATATGTAGACAATGGGCCTACTGAAAGAGAAAACCTAGAACCCATGATGAACTTTAAAATCACATATACCAAGGCAAAAGTTTGTTTTTCTCGTGTTATCTCTAGTGAAACAGGACCACTATCTCCACAGAGCTGTAACCCACTAACTGCTATTCCATTTCATCAAGTTTTTTTTTAATGTTATAAATTAATCTCGACAAACCAAGTTTCGCTGGAAATTTTAAATTTTGAAACAAGCTTCAGGGACTGTCGCGATACATAAATACAAATTCAATACGCGTGTGCAGCAGGGCTTCTCCGATAGGAGTTGGGTAGCCCTGTCAGTCACCGTGGAAGAGTCATGTAGAAATGATTTGTCCAGAAAGAGATCGAGCCTGTAATATCCAGAACCAGAATGACATCTTCGCTGTTGCTCTAACAGGGCAGGAGGCTGAATATAAAAATTACAAGTTAAATTACAAATGTGTTGTATGAAATTAAAAAAAGAAACTGCTCTCAAAATTTGTTTCAACATCCGTTGTTTAACCCATTAAAACCCCCTTGGTAGCTGTACGTACCACGTGACGTAATATTAAAAAATTCGCGTTTTTAGCATACAAAGTATTTATATGGATCGTATCATTCTCAAAATAGACCGAGATTACTTCCCTAAAAATATTCACAGCCTGGCCTGTCGAATGGAAGAGAATTTTGTCTCTCTGAGGTAGAAACAGCAGTTTTATAACTAACTGACTATGCAACCAACCAACCAACCAACGAGTCCTCTCCCTCCAAGAAATAAAAAGCCCAGAATGAACCGCTTCTATATTCATACACGTAACTTACATTTCTATAGCTATTTCCACAGATGTAGGCTTAACACAAAGCTAGAATAAGCTGTGTTTAGGTGTTCTTTACACCATATTCCTAAGGTCTTCATCATAAGAGTATGCAGAAACAGGCCACGTTCGCAGATCCAGCTCGAGGTCAACTGTACACTCGTAGTTTACGTACCTATAAAATGAAATTTAGAATTAGTAATTAACCTTACCCCCCTCCAGAAATTGAATCCTGGATATAGCTCTGGCTTATGTGTTTTATCCGTGTACACTTTCGTTGCAAGATATGTAGACATGCAGATGTTCATTAAGAATGGTCCAACATTTCTACATCGTCGTTGGCATGGACACAATGTATGAAGTTCGTGGGTCCCCAGGCCCACACAGTATACACATACGACAGCATAAGTTGGAAGTTTGGCAGTATCTAACAGTCATGATGGGGTGACCCGCCCTTGCGCCGCAGGTGCAGGACTTTTCCCTTGCCTCTGTAATCATGGGCTGGTGTAGTAATCTGCTGTTCGTGCTAGCAAAAGTTGGTACCACTTGTCGAACAGCATTCCACGGCACTCGTCTTTGGGTCTTTGCATTTTAAACGAGATGACGCCACGCTGGCCAGCGGGTGGGCGGGACCAACCTTTCAACTCGACAACATTTCATTGTTTCTCAAGCAGGCAGGCAGTATAGTATGTTTACCTTTATCTTTATTGATCACACTTGCGTACCTTGTAAGTCATCACCCAACTAGACTCCCTCCGTAGTCATGTTCTCTGCTTATGAAGTACCAAAATCCTATTACACACCCTGCCAGAAAGTTATCACAGCGTGTTTCGTGGACTTAGAGGTGTCATAGATATCTGATTGTTAAACACTGTATGTATTTAAATCCATGGGCTGTACAGGCAAAAAAACACTTTGGTGCCTTGTTAATGTTTGCCCAAGAACTAAGTCATTATGATTCGCCGACTGACGTTCATTCTCACGGGATAATAAGACAAAAATTTGTACGCCTGTATGCTGCGTAATGTATGATAATTTTTAATTATACAGCATTGCACCTGTAGTTTATTATATCTGTCAAAAGCACACTCGAATCGCCTGTACATAAACACCAATAATTAGAATGAGATATTGCAAGAAACGCACTTGAAGTAATCCCTTTCGCCGACTGATTAAAAAAGGACTAATTTGAACTGAGTATGGTCCACCTTAAGAAGCTAAATCCATTTAATATTTTCCGTCAGTATACGCCTAAATATCCTGAGTGATTTCTTTTTCACTTGAGATTTCTGAACAAAATTATACATAATACGATATACTTACTTACTTACTTACTCGATGGTGCAGAGTCCTTCTTGAGAAGCTAACTGGTCTGCAGCTAGTCAAGAAATTCCCCGCATTTCACGGAACCCGAAGGTTCATTACCGCACTCACAAGCGTCCGC
>Ga0123357_10005819_pt1 | contig 14856 bp, 16 predicted proteins | sample TergutEmb28metaG_FD_89873 | JGI IMG/M metagenome (GOLD analysis project Ga0123357, IMG submission 89873) | Embiratermes neotenicus P4 segment gut microbial communities from Petit-Saut dam, French Guiana - Emb289 P4 | ecosystem: Host-associated > Arthropoda: Insects > Digestive system > Gut ...
TGATCGCGCCCGAGATGTCGCTGACCTGCTGCTGTTGCGTGACCTGATCCGCATGACTGACGAGACACCGTTGACGGCGATCCGCACCGCGATCATCGACATCTTCGATGCCCGCGCCGCCGAGGCAGTCGCGACCGGTCGCACACCCCGTCAATGGCCAGCTCGCCTTGTCGCATACCCGCACTGGCACGCGTCGTACAACAAGGCGGCAGAGTCCGCAGGAATCACACTCAACCTTGAAGAAGCCGTTGCTGAGGTCAACGCCTGGCTTGACGAGATCGATGAGGCATAGCGATGTTCATAGCTGCACTTGGTGACGTCCACGGCCACTGGGGCGAGGCTGTGGCTCTGGTTGAGGCCGCCTGCGCGACGGCTGGCGTCGCGCCCGCTGACCTGACCGCGATTCTACAAGTCGGCGACGCCGAAGCGCTGCGCAGCGAGGCCGAGATCGACCAGGTGCCAGGGCCGTCCAAATACCGCAAGCTGGGCGACTTCGTCGACGTCATCAATGGGCGTGTCGTCATGCCCGCGCCGCTGTACTTCATCGCCGGCAATCACGAACCATTCGCCGCCCTCGACGCGGACGGCGGCCTGGCCGAAGGACACGGCCAGTGGGGGCCAAACGTCACCTACCTTGGACGAGCCGGCCTGGCGACGATCGGCGGTTTGCGGGTCGGGTTCCTATCAGGCATTTGGGGCGAGAGCACGTACCAACGCGCCCAGGACGCCCGGCTCAAGTTTCGTGACGGCAGACACGCCAGCCACTACCTGCCAAGCGAACTCGCCGCGGCCCGCAAAGCCATGGGCGGCGGTGTGGACGTCCTGTTGACGCACGACTGGCCCACCGGCATCACCTGCGACAGCCTCCCCGAACCGCGAGGCGACGAGAATGTTCGCGCACTCATTGACGATTTCCACCCGACGCTCTCAATTCACGGTCACATGCACCGGCCCGCGTCCGCGAAGTTTGGAAATACCGCCGTCGAATGCCTAGCCAGAGTCGGCTACCGCCACGGCAACCCAATGGCCGCAGCCGGCCTCTGGGACATAGACACCGACGCACGAGCTGCGACCCGTCTTGCCTGACTTCAGTGGTTGCCGTCAGACCACGGCTCTTTTGTCGGTGGCGTCGGCGAGAATTGAAGCCACGAAACTGACAACACGCGAAAGGGGCCAATAATGGGAACGCACAACTTGCCTGAATGGCTTGACGAATTGCTCCCGGAGATGAAAAAGCCTGTTGAGATGTTCCTAGACGGCAACATGCTGGCAGCACGATATCCGGACGGATCTGTGGATATGCTCTCCGAAAATATCGAGGAAGCCTACGACAAGATACATGGCGATGACATCGATATTGTGTTTTCGGACGATGTTTACGAAAAGTTCGCTCGCTGCGATGAAGACGGCGAACTGATGTTCCGGATGCTGACCGTGCCCAGTAGCGACAGGTACAGCCACAGACTGCTGATGTCAAGGACAGATCAAGACCGGCTGGACAGCCTTGAACGGCATTGGGATGACGCGCAGGAGGCATACCGAGAATGGAAAGACGATCCGGACGACTTGTTCAAGTCATACATGATGGTCGATACCCATCCGGCTTTTTGGACGCGGGCGTTCCAATTCTCGCCGGCAGACCATTCCTGGAAGGAGACCTTGCTGTGGTCGTGGGAAACCAGCGGCTACTGCCAGAAATTGTGGTCCCACCCTTGGCATGACGAAGACGGCCCTCTGTATTGGGCAATTGAGGGCGGCGCGCATGTTGCTGATTCCACCTCGGAATGGCACGACGAGTATTGCGACAAGATCCGGATCATTGGGTTATTCCAAGGGCTTTACTACGACTTCCGACTGGACGCTTTTGGCGACACATATGAGGCGGCTATCGTGGCCTTCGCGCACAATGTTGACAAGTTCTTCAACCCCGACGGCACCGAACGAGAAGACGTCGAATACGAACAAACTCCACTTGAGAAGACCGTCAGCAAGCGAATGGGTGAAATGGATCGCGCCACGGGAGGGTCATGGCGTAAATGGCACGACTCCCTCCCCGTCGTCAAGTTCGCCGAGTACGGAGAATGGGTAAGGAGTTATCACGCCGACCATACAGGGGACTGAACTTGCTAGTCAGATTGGCTCGCAAGAGAGAATCAGGATGCCGTTCGAGTTTCCCTCAACCGGCCTCTGACTACCTACTTTGTCTTGTCGGGCTGACAAGATTTGAACTTGCGACCCCTTGTTTTCGCGGGCCATATGTCGACAACCTACGCTGGCTTCGTTTATATGTTAGTTACGCGTACGACAAGGTCGTATTACCAATTCAATACTTATCTCAGCTTTTGCCAGATGTGTCCATCTGCGTTTGCCATCGTGTCCCAATCGTGTCTGACTGAACGGTCAGGCAGATGAGCCCTGCGACATGACTCCTGCGCCTCGTACTACCGACGAAGCCGTAGCCGGTGTTGTGCCTGAGTAGATACTCAGACTCACCGGCCCCTGGCTCGACAGTTCGTGAGTCCGGTGTCGCGTCAGCGTACCAGTTGCCACTGGAGTCCTGCCAAACTTGCACATTGTCGCGTTCAGTAGGAACGTATGTGTCATTCGGCAAGCAACCGGCAGCCGTTTCATCTGGTGTGCAAGTGTTGGTTTTCTTCTGGACTTGCATGACATTGGCAGTGTAGATGCCATCATCGCCCTTTACTGGGGCGTCGCCGATGATCTGAACTGGGTCAACAGCTTGGCTATGTGTCGTGAACTGCATCTTTGTGACGATGGTTTCATTTTCCTGACCCCACTGGTCAGACACTGAACGCTGCAATAGGTCATGCGTCATGGCCGTCTGTGGCGGCACCGTGTCGTCAATGCGCCACACCCACTGGCCATACGTCGAGTACGGAACAGTGACAGGCATGGCCGGAGCCGGGAAGGTCGCGCAGTCAGAACCCGAGGTCGGCAATGTCACGTCAAAGCCTGCCGAAGAGGCCAATTTGGTCGCGTCGGTCGGGATATTCGCCGTCGCGCCAGGCAAAGCCGGGGTGTTCGGCAGAGCGTTGGCCTGATACCAAGACGAAGCACTGGCGGCATAGAAGTCGCCGTCTATATGGACAGTGGTCGCTTTGCCGTCGGGGTTGGTCAACCACACGTCGGCTGGGTCGGCCAGGCACAGAGTCACGGTGTCGTACGGGGCCGCCTTCTGGTTCTGGAACTCGCCAGGGCCGTTGGCGCCGTCACGTCCGCCTTGTTCGCCGTTAGCCGTAGAAGCCGCGTCTGACATGTCGGACGAAATCGTCAAGTCCATGCGGGTCGCGATGGTCTCGTTGGTCTGGCCGTAAGAGTCGGTGAAGTCGCCTTCAAGGTATGGCTGGACAGCAGTGGTCTGGTTGGCCTTGACGATATGCCACACCCACACGCCATAGGCCGAGTTGGGAACTGTGAACGGCGCCGTTACCGTATCGGTCACCATAGGTGTGTTGCCACTAGCGGGCAGCGTCACGGTCTGGAATGCCGTACCAATGAACGACTTGTCTGTGACGCCCGGTGCTGTCGCGCTAGGCGTGCAAGGACTGGAGCCGCAATCGTAGTAGTCACCCTGCAATGTCAGTGTGAGCGGGTCGCCATTGAAATCGGTCACCCACAAGTCACTGGCCTGCGCCAAGGACACTGTGACAGTATCGGTCGGGTTGCTGCCCTTATCCTGGAACTGCGAGCCATTGTCGGCGAACTTGCCATCGGTCGGCACGGTCGAGGTGACCTTCAAGTTCAACTGGGCAACACCAGTCTCATCTGGTTGCCCATAGGCGTCAGCAGGTTGCCCGGCCCAGAAGTCGGCCACTGTTGCCACGCCCGGAACTCCGGTTACTGGAGTCGTGTTGTCGGCATCCCTGACATCCCATACCCAGTTGTAGTAGGTGGAATGGTCAACCGTCTTGGCTTGCGCCGCAGTAGTCGTCACAGAAGCATCAGCATTGCCAGAAGTCGGCAGCGTTATCGGCACGCCAGGAGCGTCGGTCTGATATAGCAGCGTCGAACCAGCCGGGGCTGTTCCGACCGTGGTGGGCGTGGTCGTCTTCCAGGGCAACGAAACATTGCCATAGAGACTGCCATGTAGGTTCACCGTGATGGCGTTACCTGTCGCCGGGTCGGTAATCCAGCCATTGGTTGAATGCAATGTGATCGTGTCAATGGGCGAACCACCTTGGCTGATTTCTTGATAGCCGTCGGAGCCGACCTTTATCTGTGACGAAAGCGTGAACTTCATCGGCACGAACCGAGTCTCATTCTCGTCCGTAACAGTCTGGGTTCCAGCGTTCCCGTCCCAGCCCTTGGTGCCATCTAGGCCTGTGATGAACAGACCCGATGTGTAGCTGTCTTGCATGGCCGCTTTCGTGTCAGCGTCGCTTTGCTGGCTCTTGTCTGCCCAGATCACCCAGCCGTAAGTACCGGCTTTCGCGGTACTCGCATCGAATCCCGGACAAGACAATGATTGGCTCTGGGTGCCTGCCGAGTTGACGGTGAAGGGCACCGTGCAAATAACAGGCAAACCACTTAACGCACTCTGCACTGTGGACAATGCCGAGCCCCGACACCACCAGGCACAGGGGTGACTTTGCCGGTGATGGGGCCAACCATTTCGGCCTTGAAATCAACACCGTAACCGCTGCCGTCAGCTTTCGTCAGCCAGCCGTTGACGCCCTGGATGGAAACATTCGCGGTATCGCTGAAGTCGGCGTTCATCACTGAGGTGACTATGGGCTGGAAGTCCGTACGGAACGTCTGGCCAGGCTCGTGATCTGTGCTCGATGTGCTGGCAATCATCATGTTCTGACCGCCGTTGCCAGGCAGGTACATTGGCCCCATCGGAATGTTGCTATCTGATGCCATAGACCAAGAGAAGGTTTGGCTACCATCGGCAACCACGGGCCACGAGAACGTCACCACTCCGCCATTGGAAGTGGCGTGGACTTGATATGACGTTCCGGCTGAGCCATTTATGGTCATAGTGAACGGTGTGCCATTGGGCATTGAAGAGTCATAGGTATAAGTCACCTGCAAGTTCTGGCCCGCAGGCAGAATGTTGTTCGCCGGGATATTGTTCGACTTTGCTGGAGCATTCCCATCCCAGCCGGTAGGCATCGTTGTGGATGCGCCCGCTATCAAAGCCTTCGCCTGGCTAACAATCGTGCCGTCCAACAACCCAGCCATGCCGATGACCCCGGCGCTGTTAGGCGTCTGCGTCATATTCGGGTCGAACGTGAAACCTGTGAGGTTGTAGGTAGCGCCGCCAGCAGAAGGGCTGGCTGGCGTTTGCAAAAGCTCCCAACTGCCCGTACCTGTATTGTCCACTTCTACAGTTGAGAGTATGCCTGGGTTGGCAATGGCGCGAACTGCCAGACTTACGGCCATTGCTGATGCACTCCCCGGATTATTAAGAATGCTCTCGATTTGCGCAATCTGTGTCGCATTCAATCCTGCGGTGCCGGGCGTTAGCGGCGCTGGAGTGTAACTAGTGCCAAACTTTTTGTCCGGGTCAATGCAAATAGCCTGATAGGTAACCCCGTTATCAGCGACGATGCTGTAGTAACCGAACCAGGCTTGGATTGTCGTGCCGCCATATGAAGGCCACCAGACATCTTCAAGGCTACCTGCACCCCGGCTCACCGATGAAGCTGCTGCCGGGGTCGTGCCGGAGTAGACACCCAAACCGACCAGCGCCAAACCCATCGCGGTCAACGTGGCGGCCACGGGCTTTACGTGACGCCCGAAATGTTGCACGACAAACTTACGAACCAGACTCATATCTTTTGCCATCTGAAGGCACCTCTCAGTATTCCCAAAATCCGGCCAATTCTCCCTGGCCGCGGTCCAGTAAAGCAGTCGAGTGACGTATTACTACCCGCGACACGCCGATAAATCGAAATACTGTTTGACAAGCCATTATGTCCCTACAATGGGGTGTCCTATCACTATTTCTATGGCAATAGAAAATACACACGATAATTGGTCTCCGAATTACAGGCAATTGCCGCAGGAAATAGCCGTACAGATATGTAGATCATTTCTATGGCCATAGAATCTTGGTGGCGCAAACAATGCTCGCCGGACTGCCATGCCTAACACGGCGCAGCGCGCCACTTCCAGTTGCTCCGACAGTTTCGTCAGTGGTTAGCCGACCGTTGCCGTCCAGTTGCCGTCGCAGTTATTGGCTGTGACCCATGATTGCCAGAATGAGTCAACCCATCTGCTTGCGCCTTTGGTCTGGAAACTGTCAGACCCGGTGCCGCAATGAAGCGTCACTGTGTAATCGGCGCCAGATGTCAAAGCCACATAAACGTCATAGCCTCCAGGCGCACCATTTTCTACGCCGACTGTCACCTTAGTGATTGTTGCCGTCGGTGTTGGCGGTGCCGGAGGAGCGGGCGGCTGTGTCGTCGTCACTGGTGGGGCAGGGGGTGCCGGTGGTGGCGGGGGTGCTTGTGTCGTGGTCGTCGTCTGGGGCACCTGGATCGTGACTGGCGGCTGTGTGGTCGTCTTCGGGGCAGGCTTTGCCGTGGTCGGCTTTGTCGTCGCAGGCTGGCTCGTTGCAGGCGCGCTTGGCGTCACCACCACAGTCGGGGCCGCGCTCGGTGTGACAGACGCCGATGCGGCAGGTGTGCTCGACGCTGGCGCCGACACCGTGGCAGGCGACACTTCAGGGTCAAGGTTCGAGCCGGGCGTTGGTGGCGGGCCTGCACAAGCACTCACCCCGAGCAGCGTCCCTAACAGCATCGACGCACAAGCAGCGCCAAACAGCCAACGTGAGGGCTTGTCTGTGCTGGGGGCCGCGTGGCGCGGTTTTGTTGTTATGTCCGTCATTTTCGTTCTCCCTTGCTCCCTATTTGGTTCCCTCAAAATCGTGCGCCAAGTTTTCTAGATTACCCGGAATCATGTTCGCCAAAAAGCACATCTCGGAATAGATTTCGCCGAGCAGTTGATTCTTTGTTAGCTGTTTAGGCATCGCAGTCAACCGACTTAGCCTTGGCAGACCGGAGCAGCGGTCATCACAATACAGTGATGACCGCTGCTCCGACGGCGCATATTCCTGCGCCCACCCAGCCCGTAGAAAATCCGACAACCAGAAGCATTGCGTAGATTGACACCATCGAACCGCGATAGGTTTCAGTACCATGGGTGCTGCTTGTGGACTTCTGATTGTCGATCATATCGCCTCATTAACCAATGGTGGCAGTAATCATGCCAATGTCTGTGCAGCCAAAGGCTTGAAGCCAGGAGTTCTCGAAGATGTCCATGACTGTGTTAGCTCCAAAGGTTTGTACAGTATCCGAACCGCTGCCACAGTGGAACGTCACAGAGGCTGGGCTTCCTGTAACACTCGCGTGAACCGTGTATCCGACACTGTTGCTTGTCCGGCTCGTGATGGTCACTGTCTGAGCCGGGGGTGCCGGAGGGGCCGGGGGCTGGGTGGTCGTCACGGGTGGTACTGGCGGCTGTGTTGTGGTAACTGGCGGCGCGGGCGGTTGAGTAGTCGTCACGGGCGGTGCTGGGGGCTGGGTGGTCGTCGTCGCCGGAGGCACAGTGATTGTAATTGGTGGTTTCGTTGTCGTTGCCGGGGGCGGAGCCTTAGTCGTGGTCGTGGTCGTCGGCGGCTTGCTTGTCGTTGTGGTCGCACTTGTCGGCTTCGACGATGTGCCAGTGCCTGTTGGCTTGGCTGAGGTCGAAGTTCCGGTTGGTTTAGATGACGTGCCAGTTTGAGTTGGTTGTGTCGTCCGACTTGCTGTTACCTGGGTGGAAGCGCTCGTCATGGACGGGGTGGCAAGGCCTGTTGGGTGAGGCACGGGTCGGACGACGATGTACCCGACGATAGCCAACACGACCACCACCGCGGGGATACCGGCAGCCAGAACCAGTTTCCAGGCAGAGCGTTTCTTGGTCGGTGGCTCCACTGGCGTAACAGGGTCGCCCGGCATATAGGACGGGTCGTACTTCGGTAGCTCGTTCGTAGCGTCGTTGCTCATTTTCGTTTCATTTCATGGAGTGTGTTTCCAATTCTTGACACATCTTAGTTCGCTTGGCAAGGGCAGCCTCCTTGTGTGGTGCCCGTCCTTTCATCGTTCGATCCTTCACGACCCGGAACGCACTGTCAACCCATCCAGGCGAACTTTCGCGGCATATCCTCATGCTTCCGGTATTCCACGTTTCACCCTCCAGGGTCTAGCCACTTCGTGGTGACAGCCCGCCCCGGCCCGTGTGCGTCCCTCCTTGCTGAAAGGCCAACCACAACCCAAGGAGGAGAAAATGCCCGGCACAGCCGAAATGCTCAACAATGAAATCACCGCTCAAGCTGAAGCGTTTGACGCCATCTTCGCGCAAGACTTCCAATACGACGCGCTGTGGGAACAGCCCCTCGAAGTCACTGTCGAGCGTCAGCTACACGTCACGCTTTGCTACGGCGGCCCGACCGTCGAGGCCATCGCTGACCTTGACGACGACGGCAGTGTCACCGACGCGCACCTGGAAGGCTGGTGGGGCAGCGAGCACCAGATACGTCCCGTCTACCGCGACAGCAAACTTTGGGACGCCCTAGAGTTCTATGCCGAGGGCGTCCTAGTTGACGCCTGAAACGTCAAGGGCCACGGGGAGCAATCCCCGTGGCCCTACCAACAGCGTCGTCGGTCACGCAACCAGGCCGAGCGCGTCACACATAACGCCGAACTGTGCCGCTGGGTCGGGAACAGGTGCCGCAGTGGCAAGATCAGCTCGCGTCGAAGATGAGTAGACGTTCTGGCGTATGGCACCGAGCACGGGAATATAGGCACGTCGCCGCGCATCGAAGGTCATTACTTGAATCTCACTTTGGGTCATGCGCAGAACCAGCGTCAAACGCCGAGCGAACTGGGCGAAGGCGTCAATACCGCCACCGACCTGATCTAAATATAGCTCGAGGGGACTGAATGGCGACGTGAATATAATCAACTCCGGCATGAGCTGCTTATCGCGGTAACGCGACGGAGCATGAATCTCGTCTTCGATTGCGGCAGGATCAGTGATCCGTTTAAGGTCCTCGTACGGGATTGCGCCGGGACCAATCTCGTCCAGGAGCAAGACATGTTGGCCTTGGTAGTTTTCAAATACACCGCGTGAGCTTCCCCGCATGAAGTACCCGCGGGAGTCGGCTCGTCTGCTGGCGAGGTCTCTTGCCATCGAGGTCTTGCCCGTCCCAGTCTCGCCGTAGAGCCAAATGGCCTCACTCCGACGGCCTTCGGTTTTCATTTTGGCTCGCCACTCCGCAGCCTCACGACCCAGGCGTGCTGCAAGGACGGCACTAATCTGCCGGTCATAGCGCCCGATTTGAGAGCCAGCGAGTTGCCTTTTCAGGTCTTCAGGTGTCAGATCGCCGTCATAGAGGGCATCGAGCAAGATGGGAACCTTGGCAGTAACTCGCGCAGCGGCAGCACCGGCCTCGTATCTCTCAAGTTCGGCGGCATAATCGAAGTTGGCAATGACTGCGACAGGATCGTATTGAAACTTGCTGCGAGCGTTTGCGGTTCGATGGCAAAGATAGGCGTACCCGTTCCTACTGTCACCGTTCCAGACTTCGACGGTCTGAGGCTTGTCGCCAAGGCCCTTGGCGACAGCCGTCGGGAACCGAGCGTTGTCGAAGGTCATCATGACGTGGACGTGCTCGCGTACTGGTTGCCCTTTGTCGTCAACGTCCTGGTCGTGCATCGCTATTGCGTATTTCTTTGCCCCCAGTTGGACTATCCGTGCTTCTAGGTCAGCCGGGTCTGCGAATGGAGCATGCACAATGTCTTGCGTGTACATTGCGCTTTTCGAGCGTGGCACCGCTTTGGGTTGTTTCGTTGTCATGGTGTCATATCCTTAGGGTGGTTCCGTGTATTTCGGGCTGTCGTTTGGCACCGTTATTTGAAACGGTTCCGGGGGCAAAACAAGCCCGGCCCCCGGGTTGACTAGGTGTGATAGGTGAATCGAACCGCCCCGGGCTGTGACACCGACGCATCATTCTGCCGGTGTCACAGTTGGGGCAGCTTTTGTTGGTGTCCAGAACACGAGTGGTTCGACTGCTGGCGGCTGCTGCACTGTGGTGCTTGCCGTCCGGTCGCTTGGTCGCTCACGGACAGGCTGCGCACCCACAGTTTGCGGGCGCCTTAGCAGACCGGCAACATAGTCAAGTGACGCTGCGAGCTGCCAAAGAATCGCAGCAAGCTCAGAGTCAGGGTGCAATTCGGGGTCTGTCAGATCACGTCTGAGACGAATCAATCGCTTAGCCAGCGCCAGGCGTGAGGCCAACATGCTATCCGTTCAATTGTTTGAATCGCGCCGTCTGAACGGGTCAGCAGCGCGAACTCGGCAAGGACATCGGACGGTATACCACTCGCCGTCCGAGGCAGTTGGTCGAGCGGCGAGGAAGACACTTCGCCGGAGGCAAGTACCACCAAGTCCACCTGCCTGATCTGTTGTGTAGGATCAGTTGGCACGCCCGTTAAGCGAACAATCGACTGTAGCGAGACGTGACAGAATACCGGACTGTCAGGAAGGGCGATGCCACCCAAGAACGCAGCGACGGCGTCGTTGGGTGTCTCGGCTCCAGGGCGGCATTCCTGCCATCCCCCTTCGACAGGCGAGCGCGTTGCACCCGGATTCATCATGCCTCGCCGGCCGAACGCCTAGAAGGCGTGACAGACGCGGAGGCATCGCCAGCCGCGCTGGCACTCGTCGATCCGTGAGTCGGTATGACCTCGACATCACTCGCCTTGAGGCTGAGTTCATTTCGGTAATCGCCATATATCTTCGCTACCACGTTCAGCGGGCGGACTTGGGTGCCCGGCGGTATTTCATCCAAGGCACGTCCCACCTTGAAAACGACCTTCTCATACTGATTAGTGCGAGTATCTCCAGGGCTCCGGTCGTACGCGGTTAGGTCCGCTACTATGCCCACTTCGACCTTCGTGCCGAAATTGGCGCCGGTGTCAAAGTCCGTCCAAGGGGCCTGGCCGACAACATGAAAGATCTTCCCTTCGGCGAACCGATCCCACTCGAAAAGCTGAAACTGCGACAAATATTTAAGCATCATGGTTCCTTATATTTCCTGTTTGCCTCATCGTGGAGGTGGTGTTGGGCTGTCTTCGCCGTGATCATCAATCCACGCCCAAACAGCCTCGGGGGTCCACCGAAGTAGACGACCGATCACTATTGCCGGTGGCAGTGGTTGGCCCAGTGAACGCCTCCGATAGACACCACTAGGTGTGATTCGAAGGGCGACTGCAAGATCGTCAACGGTCCAAAGGGGCTGCTTGACCGCACTGAATGGCGACTCGGCGCTAAGACTCACCGCGTACTCCTTGATTTTGAGGTGTTTCCGACAGCGAATTTCGCTGTTGTTATCCCAACGATATTTCATCTATGTGTACGCAGCAATAGCGGAAAAATGTTAATTGATAAGTAAATACACACTCGCATATATCAGAACAAGCTCGATTCATGTACTATATGTACATGCGAGAAAAAACACAGAAAAACGAACTGCTTGGGGTCGATGGCATCATCAACGTGGTCCTCGAAACACTGGGTCTCAACCTAAGTAGTGCGCAATGGCGGCGCGGCAAAAGCGCATGGCGACAGAAGGTACGGCGAACACTCAAGGAGCACAACCAGCCAGTAAGACTCACTCATGCTGGCGCACAGTGGTTTGCGCAAGTACCCGGATTGGACACATACTTTGCGCACCAAATCCTTAAAGGGCCAGAGCGTGAGGACTTTCTGGCGCGTCGAGCCAGATTGCACGAAGAGCATGAAGGACTTCGTCACAATCTTGAAAGTGAGCATCCCAACTATCTGAAATGGATTGACGATGCAGAAACAGAGCGCCTTCGAGCCATAGGCTTGGAACATGACGGGATAACCGACGAGCGAATGAATGCCATGATGTTGCAGGCTCTTTTCCTTCACGTTTTCAAGGGTTTCGATCTTGAGCAGTTCCGCACCGACTATGCACTGGCTCATGCCATAGGGATGGAGATGGCGGACTCAGAATCACGATTCCCGTACGCTGAATTCGGAGTCAGCGACTATGAACTTGCGCAGGCTGAGAAGCAAGCAGAGCTAACGAACAAGATCACCACTGTCATACGCAACGGGGACATGAGCGCGTACCTACCAAAGGATAGGTTCTGATGTCACGCGCGTGGATTACCGATTTATGGGTCAAAGACGCCCGTATTGCAATGCCCGACGGCACAGTGCAGAAGACCGTCCCTACAGCAGCACAGCTCAAGGCAATAACAACCTTGCCAGAGCAATTCCGCACGTCCAAGTATGGACGCGGTAAACGGTGGCGTCTCGCATGGTACGAAGACCAAGATGGCGTCCAGGTTCAGCGCGCGCGGCTCTTCGCAACCAAGAAAGATGCCGAACTCCTGCAAGCCGAGCTTGAGGACGACATTCGCAGTGGCCGGTATATTGACCCAGCCATGGCCAACCGCACTTTCAGGGATGCCGCTGAAACTTGGCTCTCATCCAAGAATCGCATCAAGCAATCCACATGGCGCAGATACCGACGAGAACTCAACAATTATGTGCTGCCCAGGTGGGGCAGCATACAAGTTGGCGCCATCACCCGCGAAGCGATTGACGAATGGGTGCAGCAGCTAATGGTCGGTGACGCAGTCTACAAATTCGCCGTCACTAATGCAGATTCCACGCGCTCCCGCAAACCGGGCAGAAAGGCTGCCCGCTATATCCAGCACATCGTCGGGCGCACTTTCGGGGGAGTAATGCGCTACACCGTCACACAGGGGTGGATCGGCCGCAACCCAGCTCAAGGCGTGGAGTTGCCACGCATTCCCGAACGTGACAAGGAATCCTTGCCATCATTGAGCTATGTTGAAGTGGAAACGCTGGCAGATCGCGCCAAGGAGGTCACGGGGCGTGATGATGACCGCGTACTAGCCCAGATGCTCATGTATTGCGGCCCGCGGATCGGCGAAGCAACCGCGTTCACTGTGACCAACTTTCAATATGACCGACGCCGCATCCGCGTCGAGCAGACGTGGACCTTGGACAGGAGCGGCAGGCGGATGCTAGGTCCACCGAAAGAATGGGAGTTGCGGTGGATTCCTCTGCCACGATTCCTGGCCGACGAAATCCACAACCTTTCCGAAGGTCGCGAACCTGAAGAATTCCTGTTCCAGGCGCCACGAGGCGGAGCGATCGACGGTGGTAACTGGTACAACCGGGTGTGGTTACCGACGCGAAGGGTCGTGGACGCGGCGGCACAAATGAGCGTTCACGAAACGCGACACGTCGCGGCCACCCTTGCGATTGGCGCTGGGGCTGACGTGAAACTGGTTCAACAAATGTTAGGCCACAAGGACGCTACCGAGACACTGAACACCTACGCCGCACTTTGGGGCGACAAAGTGGATGAGGTCGCAAAAAAACTCGAAAAACGGCGCCACCACGCACTCAAGAAAGCCGCACATAAGCCGACAACTCACCAACTAACCGATGCCAAGTGAATGCCATCGTGTCCCAATCATGTCCAGAATTAGACATGATTGAGACACAAGGTACTCCAAATGCCTTGTGGCTAGGCATTCCGGTCGGGCTGACAGGATTTGAACCTGCGACCCCTTGACCCCCAGTCAAGTGCGCTACCAAGCTGCGCCACAGCCCGATGACCATGGGCTGCGGCCCGTGACCAACTCCGACAGTTTACTACAGCACACCAGCCTGCCGCACTCTGGCGACCGAGCACCTGCCCGTCCACCGCCTGATACCATTGCCCGGTGCGTATCGGTTTGCTTTCTGACGTGCATGGCAACATGACGGCCTTGCGCGCCGTCCTCGCTGACGCGCAACACCACGGCGTCACCGAATACTGGCTTCTTGGCGACACGATCATGCCCGGGCCTGGCACCACCGACCTGCTCGACCTCCTACACAACACCAACGTCACCCACTTCATCCGCGGCAACTGGGAGGACTGCCTGACGCGCGCCGTCGTCGGCGACACCGACCTTGACCGCCCCACCAACGTCTACCTCGCCCGCCTGGCCGCCTACACCTACGAGCACATCGGGGACGCCGGCGTCGCCACCGTCACCGCCTGGCCACTCACCGCCACCACCACAATCGGCCCGCTGAAAACCCTGATCTGCCACAACCTGCCCGACATGAATTGGGGTACCCGCCTGATGCGTATGTCGCCGCAAGAGAACTTCGACGAGATCTTCCGCGACAACAATGCCGACCTCGCCGTCATCGGCCACACGCACTCCCCCTTCCTGCGCTACGGCACCCACGGCCAGATGATCGTCAACCCTGGCTCCGTCGGCCAATCCCCCCACTTCGACGCCGGCCCGGCCCACGATCTGCGCGCCCGCTACGCCATCCTGGACGTCGACGACATGGGCACCGCGTCCATCATCTTCCGTCGCGTCGACTACGACCGGGACGCCGAAATCGCCCTGGCAACCGCCGCCGGGCTGCCCTACCTCGACCTCTACATCGAGTCGCTGACGGCGGGCCGCACCCACCAACACGACCGCGAACTGCTGCGCGACCTGAACGCCCGCCTCGGCTACAACGACGACGTCGCTCGATTTCTGGGACGCCCGTGAGCTCGTCCCCACGCAGCAGCGCGCCAACAATCGGCATATTGGCGGCCATCGCAACCGAGGTGCTCTACGGCTGCTCGTTCGCCTTCACCAAGCACGTCACCGACACCATCGACCCGTTCACCCTGCTGGGCTGGCGCTTCGTCACGGCCTTTGCCGCGATGCTCGTCCTGATGGCCGTCCGCGTCATCAAAGTGCGCATCACCAGGGCAACAATCAA
>Ga0123357_10005820_pt1 | contig 14855 bp, 5 predicted proteins | sample TergutEmb28metaG_FD_89873 | JGI IMG/M metagenome (GOLD analysis project Ga0123357, IMG submission 89873) | Embiratermes neotenicus P4 segment gut microbial communities from Petit-Saut dam, French Guiana - Emb289 P4 | ecosystem: Host-associated > Arthropoda: Insects > Digestive system > Gut ...
ATTTGTGTAGAATTAAACAGTTTACTGTGAATACTGTAAAATTTGGACATACATACTATCTGAATAACAATACATTACAGTTTGTCAACTAATCAACTGCCAGGAAGGTGAGAATTGCTGCTGCATCTTACATAAAGCATTCACTTTCTTGTCGGCACAGCGCAGTACAGCCTTCTACACAACTATATCCCTGAGACTGTGAATCCAGTCAATTTAAAGAAGCCTACTGCGTAGTTATAACACATCGTATGTGCAATTTCTTCCAAAATAAGCTGTGTGACATAAAATACATTCCTTACTGAACATGACATTAATGGACCTAACATAGCATAAAAACTGAATTATAAAACACTCACTCAGTTTACATCATTTCTAGTTATAATGGATGGGAAAAAGGAAGAAACATTCATGCCAATGGTGAACAGATGAACATGAAATGACGGTAACTCTTAATCTTATTAAGTGGGCTTGCTAGCAGCACACATGGTGACATACTAGAAGCTGGGGTTATTTCTCAATACCTTACACATGTACATAACAAATACATGGAGCTGGATACCTCACAAATAAACATAAACAACGGATCAAGATTTCTTAATGAGCTACAGCAACTGAAAAGTAACTGCAACTGTTTTCAAAGCTTCAGAAATTAAAGATTTCTGAATATTAATAATATATGAACAAGGTGATGTCAATATTATAAAAACTTGTTACAGATATTAATCAGTATTAATAATGTTAAATATTACAATCTAGTGGTCACATGTAAATATGTTAGCAGCATGACTTGCTACATCAAATGTCTGCAGAGAATGATGCAAAAAACGTAAAAAAAAAAAAAAAAAAACCACACAAAACAAGTAATATCATGATTGGAATATAAATGAACAATTTAAACACCACTCATTTGTTTAAAAACGTCTTTTTCCATTCCTTAATTCTTTAGTTGCATACAACATTGTTGCACACATAGTAAATGCAAGTACTTTCTTGCATTCACAGAGATGCAAAATGAAATAAGAAGCTCTGAAATGTAAGGCCACTATACTATAATAAGTACAGCATCACTTTGTTCTCTTATTGATTTAATATTGACAATAATCACGACAGGAGTTAAATCATACACATAAAACAGAGAACTACAGCCCAACTGCTGTGAAATGGCCAGCATGATCCATGATGCATTATTTATTAAAACCTCCAAGCTGCATTCATAACTTGTTCTACTAACAAGGGTTTTTGAAGTGTTTAAAATTTGATGGACACAACTCTAAAATGGACAGTGGCAAAACGTTTTACGAATGAAGAGGAGGAGAAGGCAGAAGAATAGAAAAGTGACGGAGAGAAGTGCCCCTCCTGTAACCTCCTTCTGCCACAACTTCTGTTTTCCTGGCTTTTCTGCAGTGTATGGGCTCTACAAACAAGATAACAACACAGCAACAGGCTCTGTGGTTCATAACAACTTGACAAATATGTATAATCAATTTCTTCTTATAGTGAACTGTTATTACTTCCAGCTAGTTCAACAGCTAGGCTCCAGAAGTTTCACAACTGAGGTGTGCATGCTTTATCTCAGCCTCAACACCATACAACTAAGCATGTAAATGCAGTTCTTGCAGTTACAATGTGCCTGTTACATGTGCTCGTTATACACTTCTGAAAGTAATTATTCTATATGAATTGTAGTGAAAAAAAAAAAAAAAACATGTACACACCTCAGTTTTAAAGTCAAGAGTAGGAAACCATTGATCACTAAAACATTACTGTACTGGACATTAAATCCATATTAACATATTAATTTTCTTTATTTATGTCCCTTTATCTCAAATAAGACATAATTTTATTTCAGGACAAGAAAAGTGTGTTGTCCACTCATATAAAACATAACACATATTATTACAGCTAAAACAGAAGGTACAGACATTTTCTACATTCATAAGTAATGAAACATATACATGAAAACATTATTTTGTAGAGACTTAAGCACCATCTCTTTGGCTTTTCAATTTATGTTCTTCTCCAGAACCTAGACTCTTCCTGATGTTGTAGACCATTCTTTAGCATCAAATGCTTAAATACTAATAGTCAAGTAGGAATGTTAGATACAGCAACTAATTCAGTGTCATATTCAGCATCGTATTCACTCCACATGACACACGTTTTGTGATACTGTAGTTTTATCACAGGAGTGACAAACCAGAACAAAGCAATCTTGAAAGACTTAGTTGTTGAAATACAATACAAAACAATACAAATGTATAAGTCTGTCTCACATATACTATATTATTTATTTTGAGCATTCAATATTGCTGCAGATTAAATAATTAATAAATGATAATTACTTGTAATTAGCAAGATAAATGCTCCAGCATATAACCCAAAAGTAAAATATTTCACTTCATCATAAAGTGCATACACTTACTCTGATTAACATATCAGTTAAAGAGGCATTAAGGAACTGTAAGATTAATTCAAAACAAGAGAAGCAATAAAGTTAAGTGCAACTGATATAGCAAAATATAACATCATATGCAAGACAGTCTTATTCAAGAGAAAATATTCAAACTAATGGACTTGATAAAAGCAAATATTTGGTCCCAATCTATGTTACAGTTCACTTGGAGTTGCATTTTGTGATAAAATTATTTTCCATATTGATACCAATGTACTTCATACAAGCAAAAATTGCAGGAAGAAACTGAATCTTAGAACTTAATAATTTTATGCTTAATTCCTGTTCAGTATTTCATATAAGAACTGTCATCACTGCTATATATACCTAGTTCACCATTCTGGAAGTATATTCATAAACAAAATATCTGAAAAGTAAAACACAATTCAATAATGCAACATTAAGCTTATCATGACAGACTAGAAAACCCCCTACTTTATACAACATAAGTATCAAGAAATTCTTTGGTTATAGAAGATTGATTTTTACATTCAGCAATAGTGAAGAGTTGTGGTTGTGTAATTCAGCCAGCTGCTGCACTAATCATGAGTGTGTGGAATTCCTGCCTGCTGCATTTTTTTTTGGCCTTTCTTTTGTCACACTTTGCCCTAATTGCCTAATTGTTAATTTGTACTTGGCCGGATGTATGCAATAGTCAGGGCTGCATTCAAAACAAAGTAAAATATTCTTGTGAAATATAGAAATAAAATAAAATAAAATAAAAGTACTAAATGAACTACATACTCAATTGTGAAGAAAATGTATTATATTTTAGGTGTAAATGTACTAATTTCTGTACACATTTTCACTTTAGTTGATGAAAGACACAAATTCATATTTTTCTTTCGCAACATGTAACGTAAGTATTCATTACACCATTTCACTAGCCAGAGACAGGGTATAAAGTGTTGCATTCTCAAACATGTTTCAGATCGAAGAACAAATCAAGGAGTATCATTCAAAGTAATCAGTTTACAGACTCCCACAATGAACTATCAACACAGACCTTAAGACAGAATTGCCTGGCCTATTCTTCCTTTCAAGTTTCTTTAGAAAAAGCTGACTGGACATTTATCTGTTACTTACAGTGAATAAATTATAAATGATTATGGTATTAGGTTAAATAAATGAGAATGTGATAATGCAAACACATTACTACATGCAACCCGCAATCAGGGGTCCAACTATAACTATTTTAAGCACTGCAATTTCTTCACAGGACTTAGTACATACATTAAACACCATAACATACAGTTCTATTCATCATATTTTTCAACACTTTATTACTGTGGATAACCCTTGCAATTTAGTGACTGGGCAACACCACCTCAAAGTCACATACATTAAACACACTTTGTATTCATGCAGGCAGCTGGATAATTTCTGACATTGCATGCAGAGGTTCACACCAAACAAACTGAGTAGCTTGAGATTTTTCTGTGAAGGATAGGGAATTAAAACAGCCCTGATTATTGACACTCACAGCAGAGCTTTTAACAAAAGCAGCCAAAATTACTCCAAAGACATGGACTCACATTCAGCCACATAACTGGATTAGGAGGGCTACAAGCCAAGACATTTACCTTCCAAACAAATACCATCTGAAAAGATTTAAAAAAAAATTTCAAAGGCTATTTATATCCAATTATTAACACTCAGGAACATAAGCAGCAAAGTTGTACAATGCGGGAGCAGTGACAAATCCACAAACAGCAGGGGGGGCTTGAATATCTCACGGGATGACAACAACAATGACAGTGATAAAGACATGCCAGTCCCCTGTCACAACCACACCTCTTCACTATTGACCACTAGTCAGACTCGCTCGCTGGCACCTTCTCCTGGAGAAATGATGCAACTTTCTTCTGTTCCAGGTATATTCTTCCCAACAAGGAAACTGGAAGTTGTCTTCCCTACAGGACTTTGAAGAGTTACCGCTGTGTTGGCAGCATTGAAATAACCACCAGGCTTTGGCTTCAGGTGTCTGTTATTCATCTCCATATGAACAATCTTCATGAACTCAATCTGTGCTGCCAACTTCTGAATTTCCTCCTGCGACAAATGAGTTGTATGCTCCAACTAATAGTTATATTAAATATGACTTGTTGCGTTACTAAACTTAAGTCTTGGTGCCCGATCAAGGCATAAGTTTCTAGCATGTGTTTATGCAGCTTTCATGTTATGACATTCACTGCTATTCCACATGGTACATTGTTAATGTGCATGCTTCAAGGGTTGTTGTATTACACTTTGCAGGATGTCTTGAATATAATTAATGAAGGCAAACCAGGCTCTTTTTAAAATTATAACAGAATTGCATAAAGCTCAAACATGGGCCAAGACTGAAGTCAGTAACAAGAACCATCGGATCATAAGGACAATTCCAGGAAAATAAAGCACAATGGAAGACCTACAACTGTGACAGAAAAATCATTAAATAATCTTTCCCATATATGCCTTTGAGGTAGTTCTAAAATCATTTCATAGCCTAGTAGCACAACCCACAAAAGCACACAAAGTAGCTGATCACACCTATATTTTACTTGTTTGCCTAGATGTTCTGGTCTACACAGCTGTCTTCAGGGACACAGCTCAGAATGTTATGAAGGTACTTAAGTTTCACAGTTGTAAAAAGTACATATAAAATGCATTTTCATGTAATACAGATAAAGTTTACAGCCATTATCCAATACAGTCTTTAAAAAGTAATGCCCCCACCGCCAGCTGTTATATCAAAATCACCAGAAAACTAACGAATGACAGTGGCATCAGGTATATTGTAATCAGCACACTCCAAACAATAGCATGACCAGAATAGTTATAACTGTGACATATGGCTGAAGTCAGGAGCATCTGCATCCCTGCATAGTGCCATCCATCCATCCATCTACATGTGTGTATACACATGAACTACTCAAGAACCACTGAACAAATTTCATGAAATCTGCTAATGAGTTTTAATTAAAATACACTGACCCATGCAAATTTCAATTAAAATTACACAAAAGTAACAGATTTCTTACCTACATGTCTTTCTGTCCACATCTGCAAATTCATATATGCTTAAGTCACTTAATCTTTAACACTGCAAAAAATGTTTGAAAGAAATGTTGCAGAGAAAAATGGAACACAAGTTTTGAAACCAGAACCCTTCACTCACAAGTTTTACAATTTTTGAAATTATGAAACAAAAGCATGCCAACATGCCAGAAGTTTTAAGTAATGCACACATTTCCTAACTTGCCTTCATTTTAATCAAGAAAGAAAATTTGTAATAATCCCAGCAATTAGTACAATGCTATAACAAATTACATTAGTGCTCATACAATTATGCAAATTACAAGGAATGTTTTAAACTAGCCTGCAAAACTTAGTGTGTTTATTTGATACCACTACCAACAGAGTGTATTGCACTAAACTGTAAAGAAACTTAGAAAGGAAAATGAAGACATATAAAACTGTACAAAGAAGTTGTGATTATTGATATGCAACAAGGATCTGAACATTTCTGATCACGAAAACTTTTAAATTATACTAATATGTTAAATTTACAATACTCCAAATGTCTGGCCTATAGAATTGGGGATTAAAGGAGTAACTTAAACCTGGAAACACTTTAAAATAAGTCTCACTTCTTCTAGTTAAGAATGTTTCTTCACCACATACCAAAAAACGGAAAAGACAATAAACTACCATACATACATTTTTCTACATAGAATGCCACATAGAAGTACACACATAAGTAACAGAACAGGAGCAAGCAGACACATAGCAGATCATGAAAATGAATTATGCCAGTGCTGAACAGCAGTGGTCACTGTGAGGGACTGAAAGGCCATTTTGCTCTGCATTATAAGTGACAAGCCTCTATGGGGGGTGGGGAGGAAGAGGAATGAATGGATGACTAAATAAATGAAAACAACAACGACAACAACAACACAAAGAAGCAAATCATTCTGTTCTATAAAGGAAGATGTCAATACTGAGTGCCAAGGAGAAGGCAGGCAAATGGTTCTAGGTTTCTTATTAAACTGTTTCTCCCATGCACGTTAATCTAGTTTATATTTGTTATTATTAAACCAAAAAACGCACACAGAGTGTACGCAACGGTATAGATTTTATAAATCCTCTGACATGTTCCAATGCTGTAGCACCATCCCCAGGGAGATATTATACCAAGTACTATAAAAACCAGTTAAAATACATGAAATTATGTTTGTATTGATTGTATATAGTTTGTCTCAGTGTAAGTTCTGTACTCAGGTTAATGTGCATACAAAACTTAAGCTGAGGATATCTATACGTATACAATCATTATGAATGTAATTTGTATATTTTAACTGGTTTTCGGAGTACTTAGTATATTAACCCCCAAAGGGTTGTGCTATAGCACCAAAACATGTCAAAGAATTTATAAAAACTATACCATTGTATATGTTGTGTGTGCATTTGTTGGCTTAATAATAACAAATACAAGTTACATGGTTCTAAGGTTTTCTTTTACAAAAATATAAATCATTAAAATGTGAAAAAAAAGGCAACATTAAATTTTTTATGTGAAAGCTACCAGGCCAATATTTAGTAGATTTGAAGCGTCTTTTTTATTTTCGTTTTTTATATGACATGCCACTGTGCACCACCAGAATAGTAGCTCTGATAAATACAGGGTTATTCTTAAGTCCGTGAAACATTTTAAAAATTCGCAACAAATAAACTACTCAACGGATCATGGTAGTTCTTACGCCGATAGAGAGAGAAACTCTTCAAGTTTTTTTTTACATATTTCACAGATGCTCAATGTGTCCACCTTTGGTAATATGGCAGACATCTATGTGATGGTCCATCTCGTTCCACACGCATGTCAGCATATCACGGTCGACCAGAGCCAGAGCAGCGGTGATACAGTTGCGAAAATCTGGAGATTGGCGGGGAGTGGAGGTACAAAGACAGTGTCCTTCACAAACCCCCAGAAGAAAAAGTCGCACCGTGTTAAATCCAGGGGACCGGGGTGGCCGCCGCATTAATGCATCATCTTCTTTTCCTGTGCATCCTATCCAACTTTGTGGCAAGTTTCGATTGAGATACCCTCACACATCTTTGTAGTGAGCCGGAGAGCCGTCTTGTTGAAAGATGTAATCATTACTGTCTTCATTCAACTGTGGCATCAGCCAGTTTTCTAACATGTTTCACGGACTTATGAATAACCCTGTATAAATCCATAAACTTTCTATCTATATTACCTTGAATCATTATGATATATCCAGAAGTTTTATATGTTCTTTACAGCTCTCTGGCAGCTAAGAGTCACTTTTCATATACAGAAACATAAAAACTATATAAGTAACAGTTGGTAGCACTGAACACAGGCATGAAACACCCACCACCAAATAAAATTGTTTACCCACAGTCTGATGAATAAATCTACACCAAAGATCATCACATTTGATATCATGTAACAGTCAAAAAAGGACTTCCTTTAGAGTTCTAAACCAGCTACAATTTCTAATAACATAATCATCTATTACGCTAGCTCCCTTTGACACAACAATTTCAAGAAATTATTCAGGTAAACTATAGTGAAATTTCAGCAAAGTTTTCAGGAGTAACAAATACAGGTACAAAGCTGAAAAGTTAGGGAACTTCTAAAAATTCAGAATATCTGTGAATGTGTCCATAGACAAACCAATTGTCAATTATGGGAAACAAAGGATCACATTTCTGTAACAAAAATACAACAAACCGAAGGGCATGCAAAGTGGCAGATCATTTACATGATAATAATAATACAGTATTAAATAAATAAACACACAATCCCACAGCAACTGACTATTTGGAACTAGGAAAAACTGCCCTTCAGTGAAGCATCAACTGCAATGCCAGCAGAAAATTTCATCCCAACAATATGCCAGATCTACCATGACGCAATTACTTCACATGTAAATTAACACTAGGCACTCTATCACCCTTGTAACATCCCATGAGCTGCCCCAGAGAAAGATATTTGCTTCTTTCAGTTTCTGGCATGACTGACATGGAAAATTGGACACAGACCAAAAATAGAACTTGACCCATGGCGGCTACGTGACTGTGCTGCTTGAGAGTTTAATTTCATGTATATTTACTACATATCAGTATTTAATACGGAACTGGGCCACACTGCTCCTGTACATACAGCCTCTCTAGACAAAGGTAACTGTCTGTATGTTCAGGTCATCTTGGATGTTATGGTATGTTGACTGATATGTCATTATCAAAGTTTGGAAGGACTGTAGGTGCCTTCTCCACAGTCAAGCAGCCCAAGAAAAGTGAAATAACCTCTTAACACTTGGCAAGTTGTAACATCCCAGAAGACCACCGTGAAAACTTTGTATCTTGCATGTTAAATAGTCCATTTGTATTGAGCACAAAAATTCTGCCAGTCATGCATGCAAGATCTGTACTTATGACCTGTTGAAACAATGAAGGTTTTCAAACAAAATTTTGACATGATAGATTGTTATAAACCTACTAATAATCTATGCAAAATATTTTACAAAAATGTATCCACATATTTTATACCTATTTAAATTGCAACGGACTTGGCATTTATACCTGTAACTAATCATATAACACATAGTATTTCATTATAAACAAGTATCTTGTGTCTGAAATATGACTGATCTACTGTACAGCAGTCAATAAAAACAGCACAAGCAAATAAAGGGACTTCTTTGATTAAATATCATGAACATCTGTGTTTTGAAATTGAATGATGGAACAGAAAGAAGACATGATCCTTTGTGTGACATGGTGTTCATTTTACACATAAGAAAAAACATCCTTAGGAAATTAAATAGTGGTAAATACTACTCCAGTAACCATGAAGATATACATGGTAAACATAAACATCATAATCTGTCACATGAGAAAATAAAGACATACGTAATGTCAGACAACTGCAGGACCAACTGTATCTGGCTTGTGAATGAACTTCAGGATTACCAATGTCAGCTGACAACTTTCAGAAATATTATTACACTCTTAAGTGAAATAGTGCAGTAATAATCTTAGGATGATAATTAAACAAATAATAGATGGAAAAAAATTAAGAAATTTTCAGAACAGTTCATGTGCAACCCTGAAATATAGCTGCAATAATTTTTCAGTCATAATAAAACATATAATACAAAGAGAAATTAAGAAAGTTCAGCACAGCCCTGCCTACATATACAGTATCTCAATCTTCACACTTTGAAGAAAGCAGAATTTTCCAACATTGGTATCAATGTAAAAAAATTATATGTTGTCACATTGCAGAGGACAGGAACTTCAAAAGAAAGCAACCTTCCTACTTGCCTCTAATCCCTCAGGATGTTCCACATGTGCTACAGTATTTACAGCAATTATAAACAATGCATAACTTTTTTAATTTTCCACTTTTTTGTGAAATAAAATAATTTACCCCACAACAGTTATTTTCAACATTTATAATACTCATCAAAAGTCAGCCTTTAAAAATGCTTTACAAGGAGAGAGTACTGTCATTGGTTTACATTCTGCTAAGTACTTTGTCACTGTTTCCTGTCTTACCGTACACCAAATATAGTTATTTTTAAATTCAGGGGAGGTAGTAAGCTCCAACTCCACAATGTTAATTTTATTATATTAAGGTACAATTTTTTGAACTAAAAACTATAAACTCATGAATTGGTACACAAGCAATTATGGACTTTCTATATTTACTGACTTTCTCCGTAGTCACATACAGTGATTTCAAGGGACCAAACAGTATTAACATCTAAAGCAGGAAAACCTCTTAAAATCAAGCCATTTAAAACAGTACATCCATACCAGCTACAGACATTGCTTGATTACAGCCCTTTGCAAATTGAAAACACACTGGAACAAAATGTTCCCTTTGAAACATTTATTAATAATTATCTCAGTTACAGATGTAATAAATAAGTATGATGTGTAAGTAAAAGAAATATCACATATCCCAAAGTGATCATTTGGATGAAGTTCTGTGCAGCATGATTGAATACAACAAAACTATCGTTTGGTTACCTGTATACTGACTATGAAAACACAATGCAATTCTTAAAAGGGACTGGACTTATCATATGCCAAATGGAGTGGCAAAAATGTGATCATAACATGAATATTTACAAAAAAAGGAACAATTCAGTGACAAATATGAGTGTCAATGTGAAAAAATGATTAAGAAACAGCATACAGGAACAAAAAGTAACCAACATTCACTGTGGTTCATCAGAAGTAACCCTCACCCTGCTGGACATCATACTAATCACATACCATACAAGGTCCTACTCACATATGAGTGGGCTATGTTAATATGCAAAAAGGGGCAGAGACAAAAAGGCAACTGACAGTTGTCAGATAAAATAATGACCCTATGTAATACACAAAGTACATGGTTCCACTACTGTCGAGACATCATGTTAAAGTACATGGAGAGCAAATTTGAGACATTAGAAAGAAGGGAAAACAGTTTAAATATATGACAGGAAATCCAGTGAATGGAAATAGTTGCAACATTCCCAGTGGCTGTTCAAAACCAAACAGTTGAAACTTTGGTGAGCATTATCAAGGACTGGATTCCACCTGGCACCATCATCATAAGTGACTGTTGGGCATCACACAGCACACTTTATATCTGGGGTACTCCCACGAAATAGTAAACTACTCCATTATCTTCGTTAATAAAAGTGCTAGAGCACACACTAATACTATCACACAGAGACACCTAAAAGCATCACTGAACACATGCTGTAGAAACACAGGCTATATCCTCTACCCAGCACAATACACATTCAGGGTGAAATGCAAAGCAGAAAATACAGTTACACTTTACAAATTCCTAGAAATTTTGAGACATATAAACTTCAGCCAACCAGACAAAGATGATGGACAAGAATGTAACACTTCATATTACAAAGACATGATCTAATACAGTACTCTCTTATTGAAAATACAAGAATGTACATCTTATAGTCATACATAATAATGTAAATTTACAAAACAAAATACTTGTCCTCCCTGAACTTTTAGGCTGACCTTGCAAGAAGTAAATCAGGGTAGTGTTAAATTCAGGGTGCCAAGTGAATAATTCTGGAAGAACTGTCTGTAACCTCTAAAACAAAACTGAATGACAGCAATAAGGGTGAAGTGTCAGAGCCATGTTTCCAAATATTTAATACTGCAAGATTACAAAATATGTGACAATTTGTCGTAACGCATGTGTGACATTACACCTCTGAGAGTCTTGTTTTGCCAAATGTGACATATGAAACGTGTAAAGAAATTCTGTAGTCTACTTACAGAATGTGCAAATCTAGCACGTGCACCAGCTGCTGCCAGCACACCAGTTACACCACAAAAATTAACCTCTCACACATCAATATCTTTATGTTGCCTGAATTTGTATTCATTATTTTTCACATATTCCCAATGTTGGCAGTATGCTGCTAGGAATTCAACATATATCACCTTCCTTGTATCTATACTGGTTGCTGACACACTATTCAAGCATGTGTCCCCTCCCTTTTGCTAAAACCTAACCAGTGCTACTGTGATATGAATTAATCCTTTCCTGCATCATACAATGAATTCATGGGGGTGTTTCCAATTCATGATAGCATGCAATGTTTTACCTAATGCTTGACCCTTATCAACAGTATGAGGGCACATACAAGTCTTTGTGGCCAGTTTTTCACTTAAAAATAACTTTCTTCTAGCAGCACTTTCAACCCAAGAAACGAGCATACTGCTGCATGAAGCCACATGTGACTTGCCTAACCTAACACTTACTTCCAATCACAAATAAATTAGTGTATCATGCGAGTTTACATATGGTTGTACTTCTTGAATAGGCTTTTCTGTCTTGTAATAGTAAAATCATTCACATGTCACTTTACATTTGTGATACAACACACACGAACACACTGCACATTGACCAACACATTTAAATGGAACCATGTTATTTACAGACCAGCCACAATATCAGACAGAGAGAAATTTCTCTACTATGTGCAGAAATTCCCTTGTCCTCCAGGAATTATGAAATACCCAAATTTCGTCATCACGAAACGTACAATCAGAGGGTGTGGCCACTACCTTATCATTGTATGTAGTAGTGTTCCACCAGCTGTAACTAGCCAACTAAATGACTTCTAATGCTGTCATATGTGGTTTTAGTACAAAATAAGGCTGTAATTTCACGAAAAAACTTAATGTCTATCAAAATTAGGTGAAAAGTGCAATTGATATTTTTGACACAAAACATATTACTACCTCCCACTACACACTACTTAAGAATACAGTATACAGAATCTTCACTATCAGTCTCACCTAAAACTTTTCCATAATAACCAAGCAAATCTGTTTGATAGCAGTGGAAACTGAAAATTCAGTGTACTAATGCCAGTAACACTTATACAACCACAGTCATAGTAGGGTATTTATTGATCTAACATGCCATTATTAATACAGAACGCTTAAAATGACACACCTTCATAACGCGTGATTTCAGGCTTCTGCCACAAAGTAGAGTAGATATAGCTCCTCTGGAATATTACACAATATGTAGTGGTAATACCTTGCTGATGTATCAGGACAAGGGTCAAGAAATCTTGGATTTCTAGACCCTTGAAGATGGGACCGATGGGTTGTCCAGAAACGTCGCTAAGGAATTACCACTCTACACTGCATAATATCCCAGAAGAGCCCAGATCATATCATCATCATGTTATGAATTTAGTGTTTTGTGCTTGTTTGGAAAACACCATAAAATATGTATTTTTTTACACTATCTTTTTGTTATAATTTAATGCTTACAGTGTGTAACAATTATGATCCATTCAGCACTTTGTCTCTGTGGCTCTGTTTTCATCAAGGTATCACTATGCACAATGACCTATGCCACACGTATGTGGTTAAATTTTACTGTTCCCTTATAATGTAAAGTTTCGTAAAAATGGATGATACAAAAATTACTCCTTGTTGTAAGTAATTCTGCCTTCATGCAATTATTTCATGATTCCCGTCTGATTACAGGACTGTACTATGAATCAATGAACTGTTTTTTAACTACTAAACAGCTTTCTGTTTGCACATATCAAAGTTACAGACACGTTGCTACTGTGCACTGGTTAAACACATTAAGACATTATGGATTTTGCCACTTATAATCATAGGAAATAGAATATTTCAAGAAATACACAGATGCTCATCTTGCAACACTATGGCATTTTGTAGTTATAGTGTAGCAAAAATGTTAACTTAAATAATTTTTGTGTTGAAATATAACGGTAAATACATTTTAGTGATACAATAATGCTTTAGCACATAAGTTGTAACAAAAAAAATTATGTGAAAAATATTATTCTTATTTTTCTAAAATTCTGTTTGAAGTTAAGTACTTTTAAGATAACAACCCACCCATAGTGTTGGTGACAATGTTTTTTTTTTACACTGTCAGTCTGGTTGTGCATCACAGCTTGTATTCTGTGTAAATAATACAACATTTTACATAGTATTATGGCAAACCCTTACCCACTGTGGGGGACAGATGGATTGCTCATGGTGTGCTGGGCAAAACTGTGTTGCAGACAATTCTTGTGGGAAAATAGTGTTATTTGAATGCAATTGCTTAAGGACCCCAAATCACTTAAAATATGTAAACTTTTGCACTAAACATTTATGCGGTGGTTGGTAGCCAATGCCGTCAGCTTTCAATGCAGTTGACTGTGTGGAACTACCCGAATTTATCAGTTAGTATTTAAATTTTTTCATGGTTTGCCAAATATTTTTTCCTACATATTTAAGTATTTTCAACCATGTGTAATAAAGACCACACTAGGTGAAACTGCATTGAGCAAGGGGCCACTCTCAGTACATTATAATTAATTTTAATAGTACAACTTTTTACAGAATTTTAAATCTTCCTCTTTTTGTTTTTCTACTGTAATTTCGTGAAAGGGAAAAAGAAAATTTACTTACCCAGAGCACACCCCTCACTATGTGCATCATTCAATGGTAATAGCAGCAGGTGCTGTTTTCTCTGTCATGAACATCCTTCTGTATATTTTGCATTGACCTCTTAGTGATATTTAAAGTAGAATAGGAGTTTGCCACTAAGGCAGATGCCATTCTCATGCATCGAACATGAGGTGTAGGGGTTTCACCATCTTGTGTAATCAAAGTATGAAGATGAACTCTACTCTGCATAGGGTAAGAGCCATGCATGTTTCTTTTAGCAAGTACCGATGGTGGATAATACGGAAAAAAGTGTACCTTAAGCTCCTCATTTTCTTGATACAAATCAGCTGTTTCTTCAGGCATCAGCCCAATTCCGTTCAGAGAGAAGGAAGCTGTGACACCCCTAGCTCGTGCTCTATTGTCC
>Ga0123357_10005821_pt1 | contig 14855 bp, 6 predicted proteins | sample TergutEmb28metaG_FD_89873 | JGI IMG/M metagenome (GOLD analysis project Ga0123357, IMG submission 89873) | Embiratermes neotenicus P4 segment gut microbial communities from Petit-Saut dam, French Guiana - Emb289 P4 | ecosystem: Host-associated > Arthropoda: Insects > Digestive system > Gut ...
AAAAAAAAAAACAGTATCAGACCGCTTAATTGGGTAATTTGTGTATGAAGACGAAATTGGACAGTGAGCAAGTTAGCTTGTTGTGAGAATGCAGGAGCTCACAACCTGTCACATAACTTGTAAAAAAACCAAATTCTCACCCCTGAAGATGTAGGCACCGTATTCCCCCGCAACATCTATGGCAATACCATACGGTGCCAAACTTCCCTCCAATTCTTGCGACCTTCTGCTGCCAGTAATTAGCTGCTTACTAAGAAGTGCAGTAGCGCTGAACAGCTGAGGAATGGTTGCTCGATTACCGGCAGAAGAAGATTCTTATTTCTTCTCTAAAGCGTCCAGAACCTCTCTACGGTCTCTCCATCGCACAGTGAATGGATAGCGGCGGTTCTCTTCCCAGGGTTAGAGCAGCCGGGATTTGATGCTGAATTTTCCCTCTATCTAGTTTCGAGATTAAGAATAAATTCAGTTCTAACTCCACTCCCCCGTACGTCCACACGGTGTGCAGAGGGACGACTTTAATATTCCTAGCCCTGTTTTGATAGAAATGAAACGTAAGATTAAGATGTATTAAAGTCCCATAAACGACTTCAACGCACTGTAGCAGACTGCTGTCACTGCACACAGATTTTGGTGGTTCCTAGTCCGTGATCCGGCTTGACATCTTTGGCCCATCACGTGAAATATCCCTCCTTTCGATGTCTCATAAAGGCCATACCACACGCTGGCAACACACAACAGAAATTCCAACATTTTTTCCTTCTCTTGTATCTCTTTATCTTTTCTTTCTCCATTCCCCCTTCGCTCCTTTTCAAGCCTTTGTAAGTGGTAAGATTACTGAAGTACATTTCTCTGTTTCTTGTTTTTCAGCAGGGGGGCTTGAAAACTGCAAGGGCCTCATTTAGGACAAGAAACTATATTGAACAAGTCTTGAAATATATAACACCGACGTCTGTGTTAGACCGGCTATATATGTTAAAGGAGAGTATACAAGGTTACATTCCTTTCTATCTTCATGTTATGTTGGGTATCAGAAATTCGTCAAATTTGCACTTGACGACAAGTAATATTTTGACAACACACAAAATGACCTTAGAGAGTTTTATCACAAATTCAGTAGTTAAATCTTATGTTTATTGGACCGTGCATCACTGTGATAGTTGAAGAATAAAAGACCAACTTGATGTCACTTGCTATTTTATTTCACTGCTTATGTGCTCAACATGTTTCGGACATTAATATATCCATCATCAGGCTTCAGCCTGCATCACGGTTACTACTCCAACCCAACCACACCGAAACTCCAAAACACACCTAACCAATAACAATACGACCAATGTGGTAATTCAACAGAATAGTCGCAAGCTCCTGATGATGGATATATTAATGTCCGAAACATGTTGAGCACATAAGAAGTGAAATAAAATAACAAGTCTTTTATTTTTCAACTACCAGTAGTTAAAGTTTTACCTAATTTTAAGGAGGGTGGGTCTAATAATGAATTTTTTTTCGGGAATGTGACGTCATTTAGTTTGTTATAGGTTACCTGAAGAAAAGGGAGCTTTAATCCTTCGAAACGTCGCGAAGTACGGAACCAACAACGCACTATGACATTAATAAAGTCTAATTCAGCAACACGACCGGAAGAACTTCGAACATGTCAAGGCAGTAAGTTTCTTCAGAATATACCGATTTAAAGGAGACCGAATTTTGCACAGTAAGGTAAATCCTTAAGTCAAGTTGACCATTACTTTCAGAATCATAAGCGTGTTCATTGAAAGTGTGACTTATAATTAATCACTACGAAAAAAATCATTAAATTTTCTAGCAATGCGTTGTGTAATTTATCAATACCAAATTTTGTTGAAAACTCTTTATCGGTTCCGGCGAAAACCCGTTCTGACAAACGGCCATAATCTGTGAATTAAATATTCATCGTATGCCTCGCGTAAAAAACATACAAAACCAGTCTCTTGCACATGTCTTCATACCCGGCAGATACCAACGACACCATTGGAGCTCTCACAACGTGTCTTCCAGTCAGATCGTAAAGTGTTTACGTTTATAGGCTATGTAGTGACAAGAGAACCTTCAGGTTATTCTGACAATGACTACGAACGTGTTTGTATTCAGAAATGTGATATCGTGTTGTTTGGTACAGACGTACTCAAGTCTCGCAAGACTATTATCTCCATTTGAAGACGTCAAGATTAATGAATCAGATTCCTCTGAGATGTTGAATACTTACCTACCAAACTACACGGCTTTAAGTCCCACAAGACAGCATTCGTCGAGGGATTGGCTAATTGCGAAGTACAGGTGAAGTAAACTGAAGGTCCGGGGCTTGCATTAAGGACAAATTTGACTCGTAAATAAATTTTGAGAAACTTAAAATAATATTTTGAAAGACATAATGAGCGGCCAATTGCGGGCTATGTTAGAAGTATAGTATAGGCATAGGAAGAATTTGAACTGTATTATAAACGTCATTTGTATACAGGAAGAAAAGTCAATATTTTGGGCGGTGATAATACAGGTCTTGGTGAGAAAAGAAACTTCGTATAAAAAAAATATGTCTAATTCTGAATGGTTACCAAGACAGCTGTTTGAATCTACAAACAAAAATGAATTGCAAATGCTAATAAAAAAGTGAAATTGCTTACAGTTATTTTAATTTTAATTTAACGTTGGAATGACAAAAATTGTTACAGCTTGCAATAAATATTCCGCAATTCCACATTCAAAATCAATGCATTTTGCAACTTGTGAGAGAAGAGTGAGGTTATTTCGTCTGAGTTGATCTTCAAAGTTCCTTAATGCTGGTAGCAGCATCCAAAATTCGAGCGAACAATTCGCACCGTGTACCCAAATTTCTTACGTCCAAATCTTAATTTATCTAACACCACAAACAAAAAGTCTAATACATCAGAGAAGACGAAGGGACGAACAGTGCACGCCATATTCCAACATCTGTACCTCTGTAACCATTAAAAAACGGAGGCATGCTCATACCGACTTGTTTTCTCACAAAGACCGATAGCAGCGCCTCCAAAATATTGACCTTCCCTCCTGAATCACCCTGTATTGCTAATTTAAGCAGCCAAGCTCGCACTGCACAGTCGAGTCTCTGGCAGTCTGTTTGTTCTTCCTACCATAATGCGAAACAAAATTGCGGGCTTCAGTTCCTAGCCCGTACACGATAATTCTAAGAGTCCAGTCGTTCTCCTCGGTTCCGTCAAGACAATCTCGAGATAGTCTCTCAAAGTAGAACATAACCGGATCCTTCCACATTCTTTCACATTCATTACCCACTCATCATCCTACAGTACGAAGCCACATAGTCTAAAGTCCTGACTGTGTCGTTAAAATAGGCGATAAATAAAACAAAATACATATAAGGACAATGCACCGGTAGACAAGTTGAAAAATTACGTGCAGTCTATGCGGGTTGTCGGCGAAGGTTAATGTCCTTATGAACATGTGGAGTTTATACCTGTGGAGAAAATGTCTGTATTGTTTGTAGGCTTTCAGAAATCTAAAACCGGCATTTTATTTGGCACGTCACTGAAAAATTCAACTACTTTTATAGAACGTATGAGATAATTATGCAACTTATATTAATACTGATACACACTTCTTACAACGGTGTGAGCCGGGATAGCTCAGTCGCTTTAACGATTCGCTGCGGGCTGGATTGTCCGGGGATCAAATCCCGTTGGGGGAAAATTTTCCCACCTGTCCAGACAGGCCCTCGGGCCCACCCAGCCTCCTGTACAATGGGTAGCGGGTCTCTTTCCTGAGGATAAAGCGGGCCGGGGCGTGGAGTTGACCACCCACCCCTCCTAGCGCCGAGGTTAAAGAAAGAGTAGAATTGTACCGATACTCCCAATCTGGGCCTTCGTGGCCTGTTCTACGGTGAATTTTACTTTGCCTTACCCCACTTCTTACAACATTTTGGGCTCGTGAAATTATTCGGCCGGCTACTCATCGGCCTGTCACTGAGAAGCACTTATTCAAAACCAGGCCATTTTATGTTTGATATGTGAAGGACAAAGTGGCACTGGGACAGATTGTTCTACGAGTGTCGCGGTACTTCCCGGCCAGTATTGTTGCGCCAGTTCTACATACTTTCGTTAATTCGTTATCGACGCTGTGTAATCGTAACAACTGGCAGGCTTTCAGACGACATGCTTCTCCTTACCTAAAATAATAATTTTTATGAACAACGTTTAAAACCTTGGACACTTTATTTAATGACTTCCCAAAGTCTTACCTTCATAAGAAAATGAGGATAAAGTGCGTTTCACAAGAAGAAGCACCTTGGATTACAGTGGGGGTTTCTGTACGAAATATAACATCACAATTATTGGGAGGTTCATTGATCGTAAAAAAATGGTGAAAAAATCACTAGTTTCTCGTAAATAAATATCGATAATTTTGAGGACCATGCTGCGTCCTTCTTCACGATGTATCTGTAAGCAACATTACCAGAAGACTGTCAGCTTTATATCCTAAAGCTGTGAGAACCTCCAATATCATAAAAGTGGAAAAAGCATCCTCCTATATTAAGCACAAATATTATGCAAAAACAGTTCTGTTCCCTGTGATGTACTTGATTCAGAAGCCCACTAAACGTATAGCCACAGAGCGGCGCTCTTAAATGGGTAGAACAGATACTTCAAATTCAGTAGCTCCCGAATTGAAATCTCAACATGGATACCAGTTACAGTGACAAAGGATTTCCTAAATTTCCCTAAGTTCGTTAAGGATAAATCTGGAATAATATTTCAACTCATATCGCAGGCACTTCTTTTCAAACCCTTCACAATTCATTCAATAAAAATCTTTCCTTCCGTGGTTCATTATCTAAGCTACCGACAATGTCCACATTCAACACTACACCGAGCTGTCAACTCACTTTCAATAACGTTTTTCCTGTTCATAAAATATCTTTAAAAAAAGACGATTTAGATCTTCAAAGTTAAAATTCCACCACTCCTATTATGGTACTAGTCCGGTAGAGGCGCTGCAGCCTTCCGGTGGAGGAACATGTGACAGGGACAGAATAGCCTGACGCCTAACCTAAGCGCTTCTCATAAGAAGAGAAGGAAACAAGCAAAGTCCCACTCGTGGTAGGGTTATAATTGGGAAAGTCACTCACATTTTAATACTCATAACCTTAAAAGAAATATGGAGCCCTTGATATTGAGCAGTTGGCAAAAGTTTGCGAATGATCTCTTGGAACACGCGAAAGCAGCCATGTTCCCAAAACAGGAGCTATCCTAACGTAAGTGTGGAAATTAAAGCAAGTACCACTGCTTAAATAAGCGTATGTCAATAAGGTATGTGGCGAAACGTAAGAAAAGCTCCATACAATTTTAACCACAGCACTAGGCAGATTTTTGCTGTCAGTTTCATGTCCAGGACTCTCTGTTCTCTCTAAGAAAGCGTGCGGTAACCTTAGAACAAAAAGCGGAGTGGAACCTGGACTAGTTTCGACGGTTCGGAGAAGAGAAAAATCGTTTACCTCGGCCAACAATCGAACCTCAGTCACTCAGACGTTAAGTCAGTACATTAGTCATCATACCGACTGGTTTAGCTTCGTTCTTATTATTAAGGAAAGTCTGAGAAAATCCAAGAAAGACGTCATATACTATAGAGCGAATCTGGTGATGATATTTTAGTAGTAAACATGTGTGTAAACAAGTCACGCTGACCGTACTGTTTTATTAAAAAGAATATGTGTTGTGGGTTATAGGACCACACGAAATAAAAAGCCTGAAAATTCTTCAGAACATTCCTTTACTTGGGCGAGATTTAAACCTGAAATCTCACGAACAGAAAAACATCACATTCAGTCACGCCTCTCTTACACACCATTTATCATCAACCAAGCATAACGTATTGGATGGACAACCAAAGGATCTTGGTTTGATTCCTGGAACAGGCAATATACTTGTCAAACCTCCAACATTTCCGGACTGGATCTGGAAGCCACGAAACCTCCTATTCAAGAAATAATGGCAGTTATCTCCTCAGAGATACAGAGGCTGAGACATGTTGCTGCCCACTCACCGTCATTTAATGTTCAGTTTCAGAATACCCCCACTCCCCCAATGTCTTCATGGCGTACACACGAACAAATTTATCAGTCATAATCTCTTAAATATCTGACGTTCTAATTCTCATAAAATTAACGGTTTGGCATTGTTAGTGGAATTGTGGCAATATTCAGAAAGATTTCTTGGAAATATTTAACCTTTACTTTCCTAGTAAATACTTGGAGTGGGGGAGGGGAAACTCTTTGGTGGACGGAGAAAGGAATTCAAATACTTTTGGTGGTAACTGTATTGCCTGAGCCCACCTGGTCAGGGTCAGGAGGTCAACCCGCTGAGTTACTCATCCCCGAAGACGCGCACCTGGCGGCAGGTTGCTACACTACACACCTGGCCACTGATGTGCTGTCATTACTTATTAATTTACAGCAGTACTTCCATATTGTATATTCATTTTAGGACCTATCGAAATTATTCACACGCTTCTCAGTACCAATAATTTTCCTATATAAATTAAAAACAAGCATGGGCTGATTATGAAATAAATCCGTTATAAATAATTTATGCTATTTTAGATGTGTTAAAATCTTGCCTGTTCTCACGTAGCTGCTACATATGTCTATATCTTATAAAAATAATAATTCTTTTATTAAGTACTAATTTTATATTTTGATTAGTGAATGATCTTACTTCCATAATTGAAGATTCAACATTCCTGTGACGTTCGGAGTCGACGGGTTTATATTTCTCGACGCTCTGAAGGATCGTAATGCCTTCACATTCAGGCTGAAAGATCAACCACTCCGAGAAAGAATATTTCTTCTCGGTTTAGGAGATACTGAAGAATATGGCGTAGACGATTCTGCTAAAGGTCTGGTACTATAAACGCCACACGACGTAACATCCCACAAAACTCGCGTCTTCAGTTAAACCGCTGTGCCAACCCAAATTTCGCAAACTCTACAGTCGTTGCGCTACACAGAACCTTGCACCTGATTACGAAGTAATATAAACTACCGTGCATTCCATATTCTTATACAAAGCTTTCATTACATGACTCTGCGTAATAAGCCACTAAGCAGTGAACCAGTAGAGGCCGGCCAGCTTTTGTGATTAAGTGCGCGGCGTCATAATTTGAAACCTCCTTACGAACATACTAAATAGTTTTTAAATTCAATTTTCTTTATTTTACTATCGAAACATTCTTACGAAAAGTGCATGAATAACATCAGACATACAAATCCTGACAATTTGTTGAGAGACCACGGGTTCAAATCTTTTGCAGATGACAGGATATTCTAAATTTTTAAAGCCTTCCTTTCGTCTCTTCAGGCCACAATCTTTTCCTCGTCATCATCTCTTAGATTATTCATTTAATGCCCTGTCATTTTAATCTGTATGGCTTGAGCGTTTAAAATTGTCGTTAAATAAATCAAGTCTAAAATCAAACATCACGAAACTCCATATTATAATTTTTCCAATTCCTCACACTTCTCTGCTAGGTCTAAATAACATAGCGCCGTTCCTTGTGTATATCACTTCTTCGAACTCGAAACTGAATTACGTGCGATGTGAGAAGTAAGCTGCATGTCCACCACTTGAATGCTGGACTAGAAGCTAAGGACTACTCACTCCAAAAACAGCCAAATAATTCACAGGGCTTCTATATGGGTGGCAAATGATAAGAATGAGTAAAATTTTAATACGAGAACCCGAAGAAAAACAATTTATTTGGCACGTGGGGATAGACTGGAGAATAACATTAATTGTTGTGTTAATAAAACAGGTTATCAGACGTGGACTGGGTTCATCTGGTTCAGGCTGAGACTCTTATGAACCAGTAATAACGTTACAGCCGATATAAAAGACGACGAATTTCTAGACCAGCCGAGCAACTACTAGCGTTTCAAAAACTTGCTCCATGAGTGACCGAAAAATACCCAAAATTGTGGAATGTGTTGAAGTGACTTACGATTTGCACCAGTATCGATTTTATGGTGCTGAGACGGTTATTTGTGCTCTCAGAATTTTGTAAATGTTGTGTTGACTGCTCTGGCAGAGCAAAATAAACTAGTATCTCAACTTAATTAAGCACCACAATGTGTAAAAGTGCGGAGTGGAGATACGCTCCACGTATTCTTGACCTTAATACTAGATAAAGTGGGTGGTATGCTTTACGTTCCGGCCACTTTACCCAAAAGAACAGCGCCCTTGGTACCCTTTGCACAGGCTGGGTGGGGCCCTAGGACAGGGCTGGTTGATTGGAGGTAAGAAATGTTTCTTGTCCCTGCCGAAAATTGGAACACCGTTCCTATCTCGCCCAGCTCGCCACCAGGTCTCTGCACCGTGTGAGCTAATTCGGCTCCCCTCTCTCAGTATAACATATCATGTTACACAGCCATATAAAACAGTGTAGCTGCATTCATGGACGAGAAACTATTATGAAATTACTGTACTTGTAAGGTTCCGACGTAGCTCAGAGCAAAGAAGAAAATTGTGAATGTTGGTCGAGCTGTCTGCATGATGAGTCCGGCCACCCGCAAGGAGAACGTGGCAGACCACCGGCAAGGTTTCCGGTAACCACCCACACACAGCGCACGAGTGTGCGGATACTGTCCGGATCAAGTTTATGCATAATGTCAGGACTTCCTCGACCATCTGGAGTAGTTACTCGTCTGCTACACAGCAGCAAAGCTCACGCTGTGTAAAACAACCGGTAGTACTGTCAGGCTTTCATATTACTTACCTTTCCTGCGAGAAGGTTCCACAACCTTAAATGTGGTGTTCCAGACTCTTCACACAAATGAAAGGTCACAAGAAAGAGTTGCTAAAAACGTTTTTATACGGTTTCGCTACATCTGTCCGTAACAACTCGAAACACACTAAAGGATTCTCGTGGAATGTTGTCTTGAGGAATTTTGCTTGTACATGTCAAAGTTACCCAATTTATATTAAAATCTGACAAACGAGACTGCAAACTTCACGTGAAGAGTTAAATATCACGTGATTAAATGTCGCGTTGGCGATCAAATATCAGTCGGAAGAAAGAAGGTTTCCTTTCAATCCCATGATTAAGATTCTTTTTATGTGACCAGATCACCAAGCCGTTGTAACAAAGCCCTCAAGAAAGGTGCCCCGTTCTTAACACCCCCCCCCACCCCACCAAAATTTAAGTTAACAAAATTAAAATGTTGTTGAATTATGGCTACCTATGCACGCTTGTGTGGATGCGATGGTCACAACGAAAATCGAAGAAAGGAAAATTCGGGATGACAAAATATTTGGATTGAAAATTTGTACTAAGTTGGACAAATACCGAAACCAACATATCGGAAATGGATCAAACAAATTCAGCTTGCACAACAGAATACACGACACGGAAGATGGGAGCGGCTCAAGCACATGCAGTGAAGAGATAATCACAGACTGGCGAAAAGGCAATGATGTTAGAAAAAGGTGAAGTGACATATTATGCAGCAAAGGACACCAGTGTTAAACTATGACATGAAGAACAATATCAACAAGAAAATATTTACAACAAGCTTTGGACAGAAAAATAAAATTAACATTTTGTGGCAAACGGTGCAATATATGAAGTTCCAGTATGTGTAAATTTGTCTGCCTCCCATTCAGTATATTGTACAGAGATGTTCGGCAAATTTTGCCCAACTTCACACAAGACTCTACATATTTTGTGGCGCAGAATATTGCATTAATATTAATAACACATATTCGGTATCTTCTGTATGCTCTGCACACAGAGTTTTTATATTATGACGCTGCGAAAATGCCGGTAGAACAGAGAGTCTTAAGGTGATTCATCCACATTGTGTTTAAATTGTCACAAGAATAGTGTAAATATCTCCCATCTAAATACGCCTTCATTCTTACAAAATAAATTAACATTAAAATCAGATATACATTTCACCTAGCAAGCTCGCTATATCAGACTGAATAGGACGAATATAAAAAGGGAATCTTATGTTTATTTGACCGTGCATCATTGTGATAGTTGAAGAATAAAAGACCAACTTGCAGGCTGAAGCACAGCTTCAGCCTGCAACACGGCTACCACTCCAACCCAACTACACCGAAACTCCAAAACACATCGAACCAAGAACAATGCGACCAATGTGGTAATTCAACAGAATAGTCGCAAGCTCCTGATGATGGATATATTAATGCCCGAAACATGTTGAACACATAAGAAGTGAAATAAAATAGCAAGTAACATCAGGTTGGTCTTTTATTCTTCAACCATAAAAAGGGAATATTTACAGCTGTAATAACTTATTTGAGATCTCAAATTTAAATCACCAATTATATCTATATATATATATACACACATACATACATAAATTAAAAAAATTATACGCTGCTTCAAGAACAAGTTATAAATTTTCTTTCGGGTGGTTGATAGTAGCTGTGTGTTAAAATAGCAGGCAGTGTCTCCAGTAAATAACAGGTGGGGTTGTGTAGGCAAATATATATATATATATAGATGACTTTGTACATATTCGTTTTTGAGGTCTTGTGTGATCTGGTTTGATGGTAGAAGTTTGAAACCTTGTGAACCTTTTAAAGACGGAACTTAATCTATTTTATACGTAAGGAACTGCTCGGCTTTAAATGGTTAAATGTATTCGAATGGTATCCTATCAACTGACAGATTGTTGTTAGCTATGTACTGTACATAAGACATGAAGCCGAGTTTTATAATGGTTAATTTCATGTATTTGTTTTGAACATGTCTCTTCGGTGTCGAGTTTGAAGGTCTAGGCGTATATATTAATTATTTGCTTTCTGAATAGACACGGGCTAGAGTCCAGACAGTGAACATGTTGTATTCACCTACTGGATCCCCATCGATGTTTAGTCTAAAGTATAAACAACGACCACGTAGTAACACCTTGTTTTTAAAGAAACAACCCCGACGACGGAGACCAACCCTGCACCAGAAACGTGCGAGTGCATTCAAGTTCAGTACACTCGACCACCTTTTCTCAAATTGTGTCGCCAGCCGTCGCTCTGTGTGCCGCCAGGAATATGATCTTCGACAAAGCGATACTCTAGCTAAATACCAAAATAATCATGGTCCTGGCGAAAGGTGAACTGTGTAATCGCAGACTCACGTTTGCGTAATTAGCAGTCGAAGTACCGCATATTTCCGGAAGCGACATGGCGTAAAGGTAGCCCAATTTAACCAATATGGCAATAAAAACAAGCCTGTTTAACATGAACCAAGAAGATGCACTATTTTCTATTAATTTATTTCAATAGTAAGCCTCTACATGTTTCGAGCAGGCTTGCTGCTCATCATCAGGAGGATCAACTCTGTATAAACAGCAATTGGTATGGTTAGGCCTTATGTTGATTATACTAATTCCTGTTTGTACAGAATTGTTCCTCCTGATAATGAGCAGCAAGCCTGCTCGAAACATGTAGATTCTTACTATTGTAATAAATTAATAGAAAATAGTGTATCTTGTTGGTTCGTGTTATACGGATATATCATGATGCACGGTCAACAAATCATAAAAAAAAACATAAACCTCTTTGTCGTATTCGTGGTAAGTAAAATCTGGTATTTCCATGAAAATGAGTGGCGATTGTGGGCGTGATTATTCATGTGTGTGTGTGTGTGTGTGTGTGTGTGTGTGTGTGTGAGGTAGAGGAAAATTTAGAGGGAACAGCGACGAAGGAAAGTTACATGAAGAGTTCAGGTGTAAATACAATTAATATCGATTTTCTAATTCGACAAACACAACACTGGAACACCGTACGTTCATTTAATTACTTTTCTACAACAATTTTCTGCCGATCTACTCGGCCACCATTAGGCAGAACACTGAAATCTGTTGTACAAAAGTAAATTAACGAAGGTACGTTATCCCAGAGTTGTGTTCGTCTGGATAATTATTCCATCTCAACTAGCACAATGGGGTGATGTTAGCTGAAAATGTAAATCTTCCCTTTCTTTTGCCTTTTTCAACCGCGTACCTAACATACACGTAGATCACAAATTAAATCATGAAACTTCTGTTCAACAGATGTGCCAGTATTGCGGTAGAATTTTTAGACGAGATTCTACTAACAACCTCCAATTTTCTTTTTTAACTAATTAAATCTCTAAGTCTTAAGTTACTTATTTGGGTGTAACTTTTATTGTGTGTCAACTATTGTACATTTTCATTAAAAACGAAATAAAAAACAACTAGACCCGTGTGATGTGTTTTCGTCAAACGAACGTGCAGATGAACGAGAACAACAAAATTACTGTGAAATTATGGTATTCAGCATCTTCCAACAATCATGCTGTAAGTGCCAGCCTTCTCGTTTACTTCACACATTCCTAGGCTTCGAGCATCGCTTACAGAGTCCGCGCTGCTTGGCTCTACCATTTACTAGCTATCGACCCAAGGTGAATATTTCTACCGGCCGAGTAGCGGTACGGGCTCTTAGGAAAGAAGGCTTGGTCCGCCAAACTTACTTAGCAAGTTTCCGCTATCGCCATATATTTCCAAGAAGCGAATTGACGTAGACGGAACAAAAAAACATCGTGAAGGTGATCCTTATCTGTTTGTTTGTTCAAGACATTGCCAATACAATAACGATTACTTACCGATGAACAAAACTGTCTATTTTCACCTGAAATTTCTATTAAAAAACGCGCTGAAATGATTAAATTCCTTACTATTACGACAGTCTTATAAATACTAATAAAATGTCCGTTGACATTCATGCGAAAATTTGGCATTTCAATTTCTAATACAAAAGGTCGCCCGTCCCAGTGGTCACGCGGTCTAAGACGTTGGTCGGCGGCCGCTCGCTTGCTGAGATTGTGCGTTCGAATCCCACGGGGGCATTGATGTCTGTCTGTTGTGAGTGTTGTGTGTTGTCAGATAGAGGTCTCTGCGTCGGGCTGATTACTCGTCCAGAGGAGCCCTACCGACTGTAATGCGTCGTTGTGTGTTATCTAGAAACTTCGTAAATGAGAAAGCCCTGGCCCACTGAGGACTGTCACGCCAGTAGATCAAGAACAATACAAAGAGTCAATTGATCTGTTCTTAGACATCTGAGCTCTTGAGGGACAATTAGCTATCACGATGAAATACGACATAGGCATAGGGGGGTCGCAGCACCATTAATTTGATTTTAATTTTTTAAAATTTCAAATTTATTGAGTACTCAGCCATCATTGACATTATTTTTAGTTATGAAACAGACAAAAGAAATGAAAACGATTTCAAAGGGCTCGATTGTAAACAGATTGCTAGATTATGGAGAAAGGAAACTGGAAAGACGCATTTTTAGGTGTTCTGATCCCAACAAACGGTTTATATTTACAGCAGAACATCACAATTCAACGTTTGCATATTTAAAATCTAGATACAACAAGAAAATGAACACTATAGTGGTGTAAAGATGCGGTACGTTTTCAAACTGGTTGAAAGTTAAATCATGGAAAACTAAGTTACCGCTTTGATTTAAAGGCCCAATAAATTACCGTTTATGGTTTCGGAAAGCAGTCTGAGAAGTGTTGTCACAGTCTGAAACCTGGATGCAAATCTAGAACATTTCGACAGGCAGGCAATTCCGTTTGAACGTTGTTGTAGGTAGCCTGTCAGTGGGGGCCAGGAGAGCTGCTCTTTCGGTTTGCCGCAGGGCAGCTGAGGCCTTCACTAATACAAGTTCCCAGGTGCTTTTCTCTCTCCATAGCAACTCCAGCACAAAATTATATAAACCCTTTGCTCATTTCTTCAGTAAACAGGTCAAAATAATGAAAAATGCTAAGAAAATGCAAGGCACTTGATGTACCGTCGTGCAATGTTACACAATGTAATGCATTTCAAGTTAGAAATATTTTACCGTAGATTGTTTAATTGAATACTATTGAACAGTTCAATCACTAGCGGTAAACACAATTAGTAACTGCTGTAACCTTTACAAACTCTGTATTGTGCTTTAACACTGTATTCATCTGTTTTATAAGATTCTCATAATGAACACAAATTATTTCCTTACGCAGAATTGACTGACTGGACTTTGTGCTGGAGAAACAATGTGTTTTCTGAGAGGAGTGAATTAAATTCTAAGGCCAATGTGTATATATAATTTGTAGAGGTTTCAGTATCCAGAGAGTTAATAACAATTCACGAGAATCAATAATGCTGCCATTTATCATATTGACGGATATCTCCTTACTGTCAATGTATCATCTAACAAATGCACAGCATGAAACACCATTTGTGTCATAAATAAACTCCTACACGTTTCGGCATCGAGGTGCCATCTTCAGGGTGTGATTTATAACAAAGGTATGTAAGTCAACATGCCAACCAAGATTGACATGTTGTGATTTGAAGTCTTAATTGTAGAATTACCCGACTGATTCAAGAGAAGTTGATTCACCTAAAAATTATCCAACTATAATTTCACAATTTGAAAAAAAACTCGGGATCCCCACAAAAGGCTAAGAGGAAAGCGCCCCCCCCCCCCCATCGAACTCCTGGTATCAATCGCTGCTTCCTTTTGAATTACTTTAACAAAGTGTCACAAACATTTAATGATTTATAATATCTCAAAATCCCAAACACTGAGCTCAGGTTTCATTGCTCTGCAAATCAGGTCCAAACTTCAAAACTCTATATTAAGCCCGGTTTAACCTTTTGGCGACGGAATTATTTTTTTAATTTTAGCACACACTCTGTATACAAAATGTAAATAAAACAGGAACAAAATACTTTAGAATTATGAAACAAACAGCATTTTGAAGAAAAAAAAAAAACAGAGAGTATACAA
>Ga0123357_10005822_pt1 | contig 14855 bp, 14 predicted proteins | sample TergutEmb28metaG_FD_89873 | JGI IMG/M metagenome (GOLD analysis project Ga0123357, IMG submission 89873) | Embiratermes neotenicus P4 segment gut microbial communities from Petit-Saut dam, French Guiana - Emb289 P4 | ecosystem: Host-associated > Arthropoda: Insects > Digestive system > Gut ...
AAAACCAAGAAATCGATAGTGAGAACTATTCGCAAAACGATTCGGGAGATCAGTGATGAGGAATGCGTGAACTTTATTCGTGATGCTGGATACGGTTCCATGTGACCGGAAACCGCTCTATCTTGCGGTCCTGAAAAAGCACAACGACGTCACTATGGTGGCTTACCGTTGGGTGGACGAGAATGATCAACAGCAGCAGCTCGCTGAATGGGAAGCAAACTGGTTTGCTGCCGCATTCCTGATGCCGAGAGAAAGATTCATGCGTGCTTACCTGGCGAGCGAAATCGAAGACGTGGCAAAACTATTTGCTGTAAGCGTTCATGCTGCGAGTTTGCGAGCAAAGAGTTTGAGCCTTGTCAAATAAATTTGTATGCCCCGAGTATCGACACCGCGTCTTTCTGTCCGTCGACCTCGTCGGCTCCACCGCGTTCAAAAGTGGCAACGGCACAGCCATTGGAGCCACCGGGATAAACCCGGTCTGGATGGATGAAACTCGCATGTTTTATCAAAAGTTCCAAGATACCATGCGAGACCAATTCAACCACGTTTCAACGTCGCCAGGCTACACAGATTATACTACAAACTTTCCGCAAATCTGGAAAACTGCCGGCGATGAGATTATTTTTTGCTGCAGGGTGATTTCGTCTGACCATCTCGTTTCCATAATGGATTCCTTAATCAATCAGAGCCATTCGGGGATATGGCGAAATTCTCGACTCACGCCACAAGCAATTGGACATCAAGGGAACTGCCTGGATTGCAGCATTCCCGACGCCGAATATTACAGTTCAGATTTTTCGTGGGGACCAACCATACACCGATCAAATTCCGGGTGAAGATACTGAACTCGCGGCAGATAAATGCCCCCACGAATTCGACTTCCTTGGAAGGGACATCGACTGCGGCTTCCGGCTGGCCAAATTCTCCACAGCTGACAAACTCGTACTTTCAGATGAACTGGCCCTCGCACTTTGCGATGCAGCCGCGCAAACCAGTCGCAGAGTTTCCTGGTCCTTCAATTATCTCCAACGCGCTGAGATGAAAGGCATCATCTCAGGCAAACCATATCCCATCGTCACCATTGACACGATTCGATGCCCAACCCGTCGCACGGCTTTGGAATTGGAGAACCTGATTCTGAGACGTCCAGATGATGTGAAGCCGGGACCTCTTGGAGACTTTCTCCGTACCTTCCTGAAGATCGAGGGACTCGATACCCATTCCGCACTTTTTGGTGAACAGGCTCCAGATAGCTATCGCGAGTTTCAACGGATATGGAGGGGCAATATTGATGAGGTGAGGAGGAGGAGTGATAATGAAGATACGTCGGCCGATCAAGCGGGGGCTGACAACGGCTCTGATGTTCTCGATGATGTGCAGGATTTGATGGATACCATGGTGTCAGAGGCCAGAGGCCGGATGCCGAAGACAACGTTGCCGGATTTGCCTTAACTTTTAACTGAAATGGTCGGCGGCACACGCTCGCAATCCACGGGCACCGGTACCGGGTACCAGTGGGCGCCACATTCCACATTGCCGCCCTCTCAGTAGCCCAGACACGCCAGTGTTCCGCTGCTCCAGCCCTGAACAAAGTCCTTGAGCCAAGATCGGCAATCCGGCAGATCGCCTCTCACGTCACTTTCTTCGCTCGAGCCATGGCCTGGCGCAGATATTTCGCGCTCTGATCGAAGGCCCCCGGCAGCGTCTTTGCCTGTGCCATGTCGCTGATCGCGGCAAAGTTCTCGGCAATCGCCTCCGCCGTCCATTGTTCCGGTGGCAGATTGAGGCCTTCGCTTTCGATGATTTTGATCACGGCGAACGACCCGGCACCGGCACCGAGGATGACCCCGCTTGGGGCGTCCTCACCGAGCATATAGACCACCGCCGGTGTCACCGCCTCCGGCTTCATCAATTCGCCGGCCTCGGGCGGCAGCAGATCCGCCGTCATGCGCGTCGCCGCCGTCGGTGCGATCAGATTGACCCGGATATTGCTGCCGCGGCCCTCCGTCACCAGCACATTCATCAACCCGACCAGCCCGGCCTTGGCGGCGGCGTAATTGGCCTGCCCGAAATTGCCGTAGAGGCCGGAAGACGATGTGGTCATGACGATGCGGCCGAAATTGCGTTCCCGCATGCCTGCCCACACCGCCCTGCAGCAGTTGAAGGAACCATTGAGATGGACATCGAGCACCTTCTGGAAATCAGCCACCTCCATCTTGCCGAAGGACTTGTCGCGCAGGATGCCGGCGTTGGCGCATAAAACGTCAACGCTGCCCCATTCCCGCCGGGCGCGCTCGACCATGGCCTCGACCTGCTCAAAACTGGAGACATCGGCACGGTCGGCCATGGCGGTGCCGCCGATGGTGCGGATTTCCTCGACCACGGCATCGGCCACGTCCTGAGCCCCGGCCGTGCCGTCGCGGGTGCCGCCAAAATCATTGACGACCACCCGGGCGCCACGGCGCGCCAGTTCCAGCGCATGCGCCCGCCCCAGACCGTTGCCGGCACCGGTAACGATCGCGACTCGCCCATCGAAGCGGATTGCCATGATGCGTCTCAACCCCGGATCGCTTTGATGATGCCGGAGAAATCAACCCCGCCATGACCGGCACGATCGAACTCCTGGTAGATCTGTTGGGCCTGTGTGCCGAGCGCGACTTCGACCCCCGCGGTCTTTGCCGCCGCCAGCGCCAGCGTCAGGTCTTTGAGCATCAAGGCGGTGGCAAAACCAGGCTTATAGTCGTTATTGGCCGGTGAGGTCGGCACCGGTCCCGGCACCGGGCAATAGGTGGTCAGCGACCAGCACTGGCCCGACGAGGTCGAGGCCACGTCGAACAGCGCCTGATGCGACAGACCGAGCTTCTCGGCCAGCACAAAGGCTTCCCCGATCGCGATCATGGAAATGCCGAGGATCATGTTGTTGCAGATTTTCGCCGCCTGTCCCGCACCGTTACCACCGCAATGGACGATCTTTTTGCCCATCTTTTCCAGAACGGGTTTGGCCTGGGCAAAGGCCGCATCCTGGCCGCCGCACATGAAGGTCAGGGTCGCCGCAACCGCCCCGCCGGTGCCGCCGGAGACCGGCGCATCGACACAGTTGAGCTGATATTCGCCGGCCAGCGCATGCGCCCGCCGTGCGCTCTCGATATCGATGGTGGAACTGTCGATGATCAGCGCCCCCGCCTTCATCACCGGCACGATATCGGCAAAAACTGCCAAGACATGCTTGCCCGCCGGCAACATGGTCACGACCACATCCGCAGCCCCGGCGGCATCCGCGGCGGTTTCCGCGATCGTCGCGCCCGCCGCGCGCGCCGCTTCGCAACTGGCTACGCTGAGGTCGAAAGCGGTCACCTCATAACCGCCCTTGACCAGATTGGCCGCCATCGGACCGCCCATGTTTCCAAGACCGATGAATCCGATCCTGCTCATGCCGCTCTCCTCCATAATTGAAACTGTCAGTAATGCCCGCCGTCGATGACCGCAGACCCGGGTCGATCAGAAGACGTCCGTCACGTGAAGGTCAGTTCGTCGGCACCGATTTCGGCAAAATAGGGGGCGATCGTAGCGGGCGTTACGTCCTCGATACGCGAAGGCGACCATTTCGGATTGCGATCCTTATCGACCACCACGGCGCGCACACCCTCGCGGAAATCGTCGGAGCGAAACACTTCCCGCGCCGCCCGATATTCCCGTACCAGACACTCCTCAAGCGACTGCGCCTGGCGCCCCAGCCGCAACAATTTGAGCGCCACCACCATGCCGCGCGGCGACTTCCCGGCAAGCTTCTCCAGAGTGTCACGCGCAAACGGCGAATCATGAGCTGTCAGGGCCGCGACGATTGAACCCATATCATCAAAGGCAAACAGCGCATTGATCTCACCCAGCAGGGCGGCAAGTGGCGCCACTTTCCCCGTTTCGGCAAAGCCGGCCAGGAGTCGGGTCACCGAGTCTGCCGTAACGCCGGGGCTCACTTGCGTCAGGGCCTGGCGCAATTGCGGCAGCACAGCCGCTTTGACCTCGAAATCGGCCAGTCCGGCTGCAATCACATCGCTGCCGCCGATCGGCTGACCGGTCAAAGTGAGAAAGGTCCCGATCTCACTGGCTCCTCGCGACAACAGCCAGGTGCCGCCGACATCAGGGAAGAAACCGAGCCCGACCTCGGGCATGGCGAGCCTGGTGCGATCGGTCACCACACGATGGCTGCCATGGGACGACAGGCCGACGCCGCCGCCCATCACCAGGCCATCCATGAAGGCGACATAGGGTTTGGGAAAACGGGCGATCCGGGCATTCAACCGGTATTCCTCACGCCAGAACTGCGCCCCGAGATCGCCCCCCGCAAGCGAACTGTCATAGAGCGAGCGGATGTCGCCGCCGGCGCAGAGGCCGCGTTCGCCGGCACCCTCCAGCAGGATGACGCCGACATCACGGTTGCCCTCGAAATCGTCGAGCGCGGCATCAATGTGGCGCACCATCTCCAGGGTCAGGGCATTGATGGTCTTCGGCCGATTGAGCCGGATCACGCCTGCGGCCCCTTCGCGCCACGCCAGGATGTCGCCGTCGTCGCTGGTTGCCGCTGTCATCGCGCGTCCCCGATCAGTCTGCGCGCCACAATCAGCCGCATGATCTCATTGGTTCCTTCGAGAATCTGATGCACGCGCAGATCGCGCACGATCTTCTCGATGCCGTATTCACAGAGATAGCCATAGCCGCCATGAAGCTGCAGCGCCTGGTTGGCCACCTCAAAACCGACATCGGTGCCGAAGCGCTTGGCCATGGCACAAAGCATGGTGGCGTCGCTATCCTTGCGGTCAAGGGCTGCCGCCGCACGCCACAGCATTGTGCGTGCCGCCTCCAGTTCGATCGCCATGTCGGCAAGACGGAACTGCAGCGCCTGGAATTCGTCGAGCCGCCGGCCGAAAGCCCGACGTTCGCGCATATAGCTGCGCGCTTTGTCAAGCGCGCTTGCCGCTCCCCCCAGCGAGCAGGCGGTGATGTTGAGACGCCCGCCATCAAGCCCGGCCATCGCGATCTTGAATCCGACCCCCTCGGGACCGAGGCGGTTGGCCACCGGCACGCGGGCATTCTCAAAAATCACCGCACTGGTCGGCTGCGCGTTCCAGCCCATCTTGCGTTCATTGGCACCGAAACTGACGCCTTCTGTGGCGCCATCAACGACCACGGTCGAGATGCCGGACGCGCCCTCCGCGCCGGTCCGCACCATCACCACATAGATGTCGCTCCGCCCGCCCCCCGAAATGAACTGTTTCTGGCCGTTCAGCACATAGAAATCGCCGTCGCGTGACGCGCGGCAGCGCAAGGCTGCCGCGTCCGAGCCGCTCCCGGGTTCGGTCAGACAGTAGCTTGCAATCTGTTCCATGGTGCAGAGCTTCGGCAGCCACTTCTGCCGCTGGCTGTCGTCCCCGAAGGCATCGATCATCCATGACGCCATATTATGGATCGAGAGGAAGGCCGACACCGCCGGACAGCCGCCCGCCAGCGCCTCGAAGATCAACGCGGCGTCAAGCCGCGTCATCCCCGAACCCCCGACATCGTCCCGGACATAGATCCCGGCCATGCCGAGCGCGGCGGCTTCCCGCATCACCTCAAGGGGGAAATACTTTTCAGCATCCCACTGCAGCGCGTGCGGCGCGATTTTGGCGGCAGCAAAGCTCCGCGCCAGTTCACGCACCGCACGCTGGTCCTCGTTCAGGTCAAACTGCATGCCCTGCCTCAATCTCCCCTTTGAGGATACCGCTACTTCATCGTCGGAATCGAGAATTCCGCGCCTTCCTTGACCCCGGACGGCCACCGCGAGGTGATGGTCTTGGTCCTGGTATAGAAGCGGATCGAATCCGGACCGAACTGGTTGAGATCGCCGAAGCCCGACCGCTTCCAGCCGCCGAAGGTGTAATAGGCCACCGGCACCGGAATCGGCACGTTGATTCCGACCATGCCGACATTGACACGCGCGGCAAAATCGCGTGCGGCATCGCCGTCCCGGGTGAAGATGGCAACCCCGTTGCCATATTCATGTTCCGAGGGCAGCGCCAGGGCTTCGGCATAATCATGCGCCCGCACCACCGTCAGCACCGGGCCGAAAATCTCCTCTTTATAGATGCGCATGTCCGGGGTGACGTTGTCGAACAGCGACCCGCCCAGATAGAAACCGTTCGGGCATTCCGGCATGGTGAAACCACGGCCATCGACCGCAAGCGTGGCGCCTTCAGCAACCCCTACCGCAATATAGTTCTTGACCCGCGCCACCGCCTCTGCTGTCACCAGCGGACCGAAATCGGCGCCAAGATCGATCGAGGTGCCGATCCTGAGCGCCCTGACCCGTGGGATCAGCTTTTCCATCAGGCAGTCGGCGGTGGCTTTGCCGACAGGAACCGCGACCGAGATCGCCATGCAGCGCTCGCCCGCCGAGCCAAAGCCGGCTCCGATCAGCGCATCGACCACCTGATCGAGATCGGCATCCGGCATAATGATGGCGTGGTTCTTGGCACCGCCGAAGCACTGGCAGCGTTTTCCGGCACGCGCGGCGCGGGTATAGATATAATCGGCGATGGAACTGGAGCCGACGAAGCCGATCGCCCGTATATCGGGATCGTCGAGGATGGCATCCACCACCTCCTTGTCGCCGTTGACGACATTGAGAATGCCCGGTGGCAGCCCGGCCTCGATCATCAGTTTTGCCAGTGCCATCGGCACCCCGGGACAGCGTTCCGAGGGCTTGAGAAGGAAGGCGTTGCCACAGGCGATGGCGGGGGCGAATTTCCACATCGGGATCATCGCCGGGAAATTGAACGGGGTGATGCCGGCAACCACACCAAGCGGCTGGCGCATTGAATAAATATCGATGCCGGGGCCGGCGCCATCGGTATATTCGCCCTTCATCAGATGCGGGATGCCGCAGGCGAATTCCACCACCTCGAGGCCGCGCTGAATATCGCCTTTGGCATCGGGAATCGTCTTGCCGTGTTCGCGTGCCAGAAGTTCCGCCAGGCTGTCATAGTCACGCTGCACCAGGTCGAGAAATTTCATCAATACGCGGGCACGGCGCTGGGGATTGGTTGCCCCCCATTCCCTCTGTGCCGCAGCGGCATCGGCCACCGCAGCGCGCAGTTCCGCAGGCGTGGCCAGCGCCACCCTGGCCTGGACCGCACCGCTCATCGGCTCAAAAACGTCGGCCGTGCGACCCGACACACCGTTGACTTCTCTACCGGCAATAAAATGCCCGATTAACCGCATAGCCATAATCTCCTGCTGCAATCCTCTTTGACGGCATCTCTTCGGCTGCCCTTTCCCCGCGTTCAAGTCCAGTCCGCGCAGCCGCGATGTGCAACAACAGCGCATCACCCCTGCAACTGGTGCGCAGGTTCCCGCGAAAACCCGAACGCGGATGGGCAGGGGGCTGCGGCGACATCGGCGCTCCTGAAAGCCTCTTGTCAACAACCGTGCCCGGCCTGGAGACGGATTTTCACCAGCGTTTCCCCCGCCGGCAACAGGAAAGCCGCCCTCCCACGCGCCCGAAGCGAACTGAAAAGTCGCAATCCGCTTCCATCGGGTGTAGAAGCAACCGGCGCGGCCCGCCGCCCGTTGTCAATCGCCTCCATGTTCCAACGTCAACGGGCGCAATTGCCCCGGTACTCGTGAAAGAGAAATCCCGGGACTTTTCAGGAAATCCTGACGCCTCTGTGTTTTGCATAAGTTCCCGGGGCAGACGTGACGTTGCATAACCTTAAGTCATGGTTCAAGCGCCGGCAGGACAGGCTCAAGCCCTTCTGCCAGCAAAGCGAACTGCGCCGCGGACCTGCTTTAAACCCGACTCTGAACCCGAAAGACCCGCCGCATGAAAACACAAAATCCTCACTGTGGAATCGATCGCGATTCGCGAGGTGTGGCACATCTCACGATCTGCAACGCCGGCCCGCTCAATATCCTGAGCTCCGCGGTCATTGACGGGATCAGCGACGGCTTCAGGCGCCTCTCGGTCGAACGCGGCATTCGCATCGTCGTGCTCAAAGCCGAAAGCGACCAGAGCTTCAGCATCGGCGGTGACATCAAGGAGATGGTGCGGCTCGACCGCAAGACGGCCAACGCCTTCATCCTCAGTCTGCGCGATATCTGCGAGGTGGTGCGCAATTTCCGCACCCCCGTGATCGCCCGCATCCCGGGCTGGTGTCTTGGCATGGGACTTGCCATCGCCGCCTCCTGCGATTTCCGGATTGCCACCACCACCGCGCGATTCGGCATGCCCGAGCCGCGAATCGGAATTCCCGCGATTATCCACGCCGCGCTGTTGCCCCGCCTGATCGGCTGGAGCCACGCACGCTGGATGTTGATGACGGCGGATTCCATTGACGCCGCAACCGCGCTCAACTGGGGCCTGGTCGATGCCGTCGCGCCAGCCGCCGATCTCGATGCCGCCATTGAGCGCACGGTGGCAAGCCTGCTGCAATGCAGCCCCACCGCCCTGCACACGCAGAAAACGCTGCTCAATCAGTGGATGGAGATGCCGCTGGCCGAATCGATCAACTCCAGTGTGCGGATTTTCAACGACGCCTTCCTGACCGATGAGCCCAAGCGCCTGATGAAGCAGTTCCTGGAGCACAAACAGTCCCAGCCGACCGCCGGCAAGACCTGAAAACCCGGAGCCCCACAGCGCGCACCGCGCGGTCGGGATTTCGGAAATCAGCAGGACAGGGCGCGGCCGACCGGCCGCGGCCTGCGCTGTGGCCGCATGGCACAACGCAAGAAGCAGCCCGGCCGACGTGAGGCAGGCGGCCGGGCGTCGGCGGCCTCGTCGCAGGGAAGGCCTGAATGTGTACCGTCGTTTCTACCCACGTTCCATTTCTGAAACGACTGACTGTGCCCCATGGTATCTTTTTACGCCGTCGAGGCCCCAAGCCCGAGGTTCATGATACCGATGATTCGTGGCAGATCGGGCACCACCCCAGTTGGATTTTTCGAAGGGTCTCGAGCCGATTGCGAGCGGCTCCTTCCCCAATCTGGGCAGTTACGGACAATCAAAGACTGGTTCATCCGGAACCGGCTGTCGGGACGTATGCCTGCCGCCTCAGCCGCCGATGCCCGACACTCCGCATTCGAGATCCGCGATCGCGCCACCGCACTGCGGTCCCTGGAGCAGAACCGCCACGGCCCGGCCCAATTCCACCATCAGCGGAGCAACTTCCGCATGCAGCCGGGTTTCTCCATACATCGCAGTCAGAAGCTTGACGCTGACAACCACGAAAGTCTGGTATTGCGGTGCCCATAGCGGCACAGCAACCCCGCTGACACCGGGACTGAGCAGACCACAGACCACAACATAGCCATTTCTGCGCAGGAACTGGCGGTTCGCCTCCAGACGCGGCTTGAGAAGCCTGGCATCGTCAGGCGCTTCGCGCTCCATTTCGGCAATGAAGGCGTTGCCGGCTTCCGGTTCCAGCGCCGCAACATAGGCCGCGCCCCCCGCCGTGACGGCCATGGGAACCCGTCCCCCCGCCACCTCGGGGATGTCAATGGCGCTGCCTGAACTGGCGAATTCGAAATTGACCAGATGGAACCGATCCGGGATGGCAAAACCGACGATGCCCGCCAGATGACGGGCCACATCTTCAAGTCGGTCGCGAATCAGACTGCCGAACCTTGATCCCTTCATCATCGACGAACTCATCGCCACCGCACTCGGCCCAATGCGGTATTTCTGTTCCTCTGGCAGATAGACCAGTTGCCCCATCCGCGTCAGAGTGTGCGTCAGCCGCGTCACCGTCGATCGCGGCAGGGCGCAACGCGTGGCAATTTCATGATTGCCGAGACACACCTCCTGGCTGTCAAAGCAGCGCAGCACATCGAAAGCCCGCGACACCACCTGAATGACGTCGCGCTCCGCCGCACCCTCCCCTGGTAATTGTCCCGACTTTCCCAGCCGCTCCGAGCGTCTTCCCATCTTCCCCGCCAAATTCCCTCATGCGGAATGACATCCGCTCCCCCAGGAGAACGCCCTCCGCTTTTCCACCGCTGCATGTCAACATTGTGAAGCCACGACGTCATCTTCGAGACGTCAACTGAAAGCTGAAAACTCCAACAGGGCCTCGACCTTGAATGGCCACGCCCGCTACCTGTGCTCAAACCTGACTTCAACTTTGGAAGGTGTGACGCAACGCAACATTTCTTGCAGCGCACAAACCAGAGTCTCATGGAACCGACGGCAACACGATAAATCCACGAGCCCGACTGGAGGCCTCAACGCCTTGAGACCAGCATAGTCGAGTCAATTTGTTGCCACATTGGGGGTAGAGCGTCACAGCGGTGATATTCACAGATTGTGCGCGTGGTTGCGGCGAACGGCTCGATAGGGTATTTTGCCCGCCATCAACGACACCAGCCTGTGTCACTTGCCTGTTTCCTCGCCCCTTGATCTCCATCTTTCGGGGTTTGAGCCACAAGGCAGATGCGCAGAAGGGAGAAACCAAGATGAAGAGAGCCTCCTGGAGAGCAAGCTCGGAGGAATTTTTTCATATGCTGGCCGTGACCACGATGCTGGTCATCACCAGCATTCTCTTTTACTGGCGCTAAAAACCCCGGCATTCCGCTTTTTTCGCGACGCAGGTTCCCGCACCTGCCGACCCCGTCAAAGGCCGGCACAGCTCTTCCTGCATCTTGCGATTTGCGCCCGCCATCCTGATCCACAGAAACGTGACCGCATGTAGGTCACTCCTGCCTGATCGGGATGCCGTGCGGGCCTCTAGCTCTTTCTGAGTCGGGCTTCCCGGATCGCCAGCAGCCGATCCTTTTCGTCATTCTGCTGGCTGAGGCGGTCGGCGATGCGCGCTTCGCTCTGTTCCCCAGAAGCCACCGCAGCCTGCTCGATGAGCTGGCGGATATTGCCCTCGAGAATCGCAATCCGATTATTGAGCTGCTCCATCGTCAGCGCGTTTTCGTCAGCCATGATAACCTCTCCTGCCGGTCCGGAAAGCGGTGGGGCGCAAGCTCTCCCAAGCCCCCGCCTCCTTTATGGAATACCACAAAACGCGGCTTTCCGCCTCTTCTTGCCGCAAGCCCGCAAGATGCCTTGCGGAACACGAGGAGGTCGGTCATTCCAGCCCCCGATCCCAGCCCGATGCGCTGTCGGACTTCAACGCCTCGCTTCAAGAAATGTTCCAATTCGGGCCGCCTTGAGCCTTCTGCAGGGATGTCGCGGGGGGGGGGTACCAGGCGGGTTCCGGGAATGCCGGCAGCGCTCACCAGGAGCGCATAAAGCCAGCGCCCGCAGGCAGATGGCCAAATTCGTAACCGTCCAGGTCGGACCAGGGGTGGCTCGCACCGGGCTCGAAATCCGGGAAAAATTGCGCCTCCCAAAACAGAACGGTCACCCGCTGGCCCCGAATCGTCTCCCTCACCAAAAGGCGGCCGGGCCTCGACACGTCCAAAAGAGGCCCAGTCCGCCGCTTTTCGGGGTGGAACGCACAGATAGAAACCAAAAACCAAATTCCAAAAAAGGGCCATGCTGCACTGCAAGATCGGTATGGCCGGCCATGGTCAGGGGCACCGGGGCAATCCGATGCGCCCGAGCCGCCATCAACAGGACCGCCTCCACAACCGCCTGTGAACTCGCCTCATTCAGCCCGTGCGGCACTGCCAGGTTTACGATTTGCACCGACGCAACCATCTCCAGGCAACCCCGGGGACTGCGAAATTCCGATCCGGCCCAACCCTTGCCATCGCCCGAGATTTTTCCGCAAGGAACCAGCCGGCTGACCGCAGACTGCGAGGTCACGAGACTTTGGCACGGTCCTCCATACTCCATCCAGCGGACCTGCTCCTGACTTCCGCAGCAGCTCCTGCCCGCGCCCCTCGCCCTGATTTCTCCCCCGACTACGCCAGTCCTTCAGACGCCATCCTCCTCCGGCACATAAAATCCCCACGCCAGACTGGAAAATTCCCCGGCTGCAAACCGGACCGTTTTTTCTCCATCGCTGACTTCGTAAACGGGCATCTCATGGAACTCGCCTTTGTGCTGTGGATGTTCAACCCGTAGCGCCGGCTCTCCTGTCGGCTTCCATCTGAATTTCCACAGATTCACGCCGCGAACAGCGATCGCCGCAGCGTCGCTGACGATCCCGCCTTTGACCATAACCCAGTTCTTCATCCGGCTCCTTCCCTGCTTCAACACCGCTCCGCCACGCGAAGATCCCGGTGACGATTCCCCTCCCTCCATTGAGGCATCCCGATCCTTATCCGAAACACTACCTCTCCTCCAACGCGATCGGCTCATCAGGTTCAATCGTGACCCCGGGCATTATCACCCGGCTCCCCTTCTTCACACCGGCGCCGCCTCAAAACAGGGCGTGCTGGCGGTCTGGATGCCGAAGGTGAGCAGCAGGGCGTTGACATAAAGGGCGTCGAAGCCATGGCCGAGCTTGACCGTGCCGGTGACCGCAGAGGAAATCGCTTCCCCTGTCAGGATCCAACCGGAACTGCAATCCTGACGCGTGACGCAACTCCATACGCCGGAAGAACTGCTTCGTGCCCGCAGCAGGAAGCCCGATCATGCCCCCCGGATTCCGTTCCCGGAAATGACTGACAGAAGTCGCACCTGCCCGGTCGGGTTCGGCACCATCGCCAGGGAGGGTCTCCTGGCGCGACGAAAATGGCCCGTCCGGCCATGTCCGGGATCTTCAGGCCGGACGGAACCCTACGGAACCCTGCTTCCCGCTTGGAAATTGCCGCTCCTTTGGGTATCCAGATCGAACGGTGCCCATTCGGGCGATGTGGGTGCCGCGTCCTGCGGGGATCCTGTTTGTGCTTACCGGGGGGCAATTGTCCGTGTACACAGGAAGCTGCCGCATCGGCGACGATGGCGTGTGCCCGTCCCCTGGATGCGCGATCCACCACGCTGGTGCCCATCCGTTCGCCGCACGGACCATGAGATCATGCCTGCACGCCATGGCAGGATCCGCCACGGCCCGGATTCTCGTTCTTCCCGTTTCGGCTTCGTGTCGGATGGAGTGAGATGACCCGCATCGGCATCCTTCTTGCGCTGTTGTCGGCGCCGTTGTTTACCGCCATCACGTCCTTCGGCAAGCTGCTTCTCGGTTCAGTCAGCCAAAGCCGCCCAACTAACTAATACCCGGTCACCTATGCACCGACTCGACGTATTACCACCGCCAGACCATCATAGTCCTCCACCTTCACAGGAATCGGCGGCAACCAGCGCACCTCCCGGCGGCGATCACGGTCGACGGGGCCCGACAGAAACGTATGCCAGTGCGCCCGCCTGATGTGGGGACGAACCCCACGCCCTGTCTCGCCGCCGTCGCCCGCATCCGCCTGGGCGTACGCAGCCCGCAACGCCGCCCCAAGCCGCGTGCCGACGTCCCAGACCGTCGGCCGGTCCGGCGCAAACATTTTCACCCCGCGCCTCGTTTTCTTCGCAACCGGATTTCCGGGGTGCCTGCCACCATTGATCTCCGCTGCATGAGTGCATAGAAAGATAATGAGGGAGAATATCCCGGACAGGATCGGAAGCAGAAATTCAGCGCGCATCTTCGGCGACTGCGCAAGACTCGCTTCCAGGTTGGGATATGAAAGCGGCATGCTGGTTACCCCGAACTTATCTCCACCACTCTCAGATGCACAATACCCGAACACCCGCCCAAACTCGTCGGTGTAAATCTCCTCGCCCTGCGGGCCGGCGATGATCATGGTGCCGGCGGAATAGACCCGTGGCGGCGCAATCGTCATATGAGGCGTCGCCGGAACACGGGACGGCAGAGCCTCGAAACTGTTGCTGTAGTGCTCGGCATCCGATGAACCCGCCTCGAAGCTGCGCCCATGGGCGACATGGGTGATGGAATAGATCACGTGTTCCTCGAACACCTCGGCGGGATTTGCCACATCGAAGGGCGTGAAGCGGAACCCGGGCGCCAGCGTGCGTACATTGGATTCCCCCCTGACCCGCTGGTGGTCGGCCTCAATGGCCTGCATCCGCAGCCTGGTCGCGGCCTCGACCGTCTTGCTGTTGATCTGTTCTGAAGCCCCGCCCGAGCCGTATCCCCCGATGATGGTCTCCTGATAAAGCTGCAACTTCTGGTTGCCCTGGAGATTGACCAGGGATGGAGTCGAGCCCATCGGGGCGCCATTGGGCGTCTTGAAGTTCCAGTCGGTGGCAGCAAAGGAACCGGAGACGTAAGTATAGTGGCTGTCGAAACGGGTGATGTGGTCGACATCCGCGGTGCCGTGGGCGAAGCGCACTTTCGGGTGGGCACTCGTCTGGTAACCCAGCGTCTCCTTGCAGAGATACATTTCGTGTTTCGCTGCGACAGATCCCTTGACACCACCACTGTGAACAAAGTATCGACTGATCCCATCCTCCTCCAGCAGCCGGATGGCGTAGTTGTAGTCGGTTTCGTTGCGCTGCTGGCTGAATGTTCTCGGCTGCGGCAGAGAAATCACCTTGATCACGGGCGGCGTTATGCCATGTTCCTTAAACAGGGTCTGGACCACTTCAATCGAACTTACATTCTGCCAAATCCGATTATCACTCCGCATCTGGAGCTTTTTGATTTCCGGGACACCTGTGATCGTGTAGCAGCGCGTGCCGCGCGCGATCAGCGGCCCCTCCACCATCGACTTGACGAAACAGTTCCAGGTCCGCCGCGACGATGGATCGTCCGACCGCTTGATCGAGACGTCCACGAGTTTGCCGATCAGATCGGACGGCGACAGCTTCTGCTTGCAGTGCGCGGTGAGTCGGATCTCAAAATTGCCGTTCATCTGCTCCGTGATGGTGGCCGAATCCGCCACCAGCACGTCGGCCCCAAGGGGCGTCTCGACTCGAATCA
>Ga0123357_10005824_pt1 | contig 14854 bp, 7 predicted proteins | sample TergutEmb28metaG_FD_89873 | JGI IMG/M metagenome (GOLD analysis project Ga0123357, IMG submission 89873) | Embiratermes neotenicus P4 segment gut microbial communities from Petit-Saut dam, French Guiana - Emb289 P4 | ecosystem: Host-associated > Arthropoda: Insects > Digestive system > Gut ...
AACGGCCGTGGGGACTCGTTGCGCTAACCACGTGACACCCCTCTATCCGCAAAAGTTGGCACTAACTTCGCCTACCGGCGGCGGCCGCTCTGTCGGTATGGTTCGCTCGCGGACTCAAGCCACGGAGTTTAGTTTTTTTTTTTAGTATGGAAAATCTCCTAAACCAGTCATTTTTAAATTTCGGCGTGGGAAAGATTCGTGCCTACATCTATGTAACCACTTAATGAAGAATTATCGACCTGAAATAAAACCGATACGACTATGCCCAATAAACATTCTAACATGAACCATAATCTTATTTGATTAGAGTCACCCTTGCAAGGAGTCACGAATTATGTACATACCCTTCAAAAGCGGATCCATTCTTCTTTAACTGCTTGAGTTTGAAGAAAAACTACTACGGTATTTCTAAACGTAGGTAACTGTTTAAACGTCGACACGGTATAACATTCCAGAAGAAGTGAATTTACATCAGCACCTCTGTGAGAAACTCAAATGTTGTAAGGATCTCGAGTTGTTACATGTGGACGGACATTTTGAGAGACCGATATTGCGTAGGCAGGAGCGTAATTCTGCAAACTGTTCCTTGGGAATGGGACAAAAGAAAACTTCAGTTTTCCAGGAAGAAGCAATAAGGACACGCCCATTATTTAATTTAAAACGTCTTGAAAATAATTTACATTCTAGACTTACATTGCCCTTGCTTTTGTTTCCGAGACCACGGGGCTTATGCAACGTTTTCTCTAAATGCATGTTTCCAAAACTCTCAGCATTTTCAGCTACAAATTCGAAGCACATGGGAGTGGGATCGAACATGCTAGCCTTTATAAATACCGGCGAAGACCGCCTACAAAATGCATTGTTTGTGCCTAAATAAATTATAGGTTATTAAAAGTTGAATAGTCGATCTACGGCGTAGAGTTTAATTGGTCAGAACGCCTAATTGTGACACATTATAGCAAGTTAAATTGACATACTAAATGTAAATAACGCTTCAATAAAAGTGCACTAAATTTGTACCATAAAAAAGAACAATCTTTCCTACTTTTTCACATTAAACTTACAGTTTCAGTGTTATACTTGGTTCTGCTCGAATAAACGTTAGTACTAGCACATAATAATTAAATAAAATGTTACTAAATTCAAATAATGTTAATGGTTTGGCCTGAAACACGTCGAATCGACTCAAACCCTACGTGGTACAAAAGTATAAAGACGTGCTTGATGGAAGGCGTCACGATGTGCTGGGAATATACTAAAACATTAATTATTATACGTCAGCAAAACTATTTTTATTATACAAGGCTACATGTTTCGACCTTTTAAACGGTCATCTTCAGACCTTCTAATAGATTGAGTCAACAGATGTAGTGTACATGTTGGGATCCCAATCCCATATAGTAATGCAATACATATATCACTCCCTTCTAGGAAACTGACCTGCCTGAATTTATGTATTTTATCGATGTAAACATATTGGGATCCCAACACGTACACAGCATCTGGTGACTCAATCTGTTAGGAGGCCTGAAAAGGACAGTTTAAAAGGTCGAAACATGTAGCCTTGTATAATAAAATAGTTGTGCTGACGTATAGTAATTAACGTTTCAGAATATTAACCTTTTGGAGCCGGAATTATTTTTTTAAATTTTAGCACATTCTGTATATAAAAAGTGAATAAAACAGGAACCAAATACGTTAGAATTATGAAACAAACTGCATTTTGAAGAGGAAAACACGGAGAGTATATACCATGTTTAAAATATTCTGTACCTATATTTGTTGAATGCCACGTTTAAAGGTGAGAGGTGCGGTACGACCTCTATAGTGGTCGTTAGGCGTCAAAGGGTTAAGACAATTTCAATTGTAAAACTTTTTTGAGTTACTATCTTCTTTCACATCTGAAGAGAAACTAGGTACAACTGGGCACTGATACGTGTGTAGTCAGATTTGGATCTACAAAGTGTGGGGGCAAATTAAACTCAGATATTTCTTATCAGCCGCTTGCGAATAACTAAAGGCACTTTTCATCACTATTTATTCTATTTGTGTTGTATGAACCTTCTACTGCTTTTCCTACTCTTCTCATTTCCTCAGGACCTTTCATCTCACCCTTCCTGACCTACATCCAGTGTCCTCATAGAAACGTCACGATTACACTCGTCACAGCAATATAGTTTGTATTTCTGAAATGAAGCCAGAATTGTTCTACCCCGTGACAACATTTATTTCGAAATTAAAGATGTGTGTTGACTGAGAGAGAAGAGTTTTTTTTTAAGTTGCTGACAATTGCTACGTTATATTACGTCGGTCCTAGATGGAAGCCATGTTAGTATGGAGCACAAGTGGAACGGTACTAAGAGAGTAGACTTAAGTACGCGGAAAGATAATTCTTCTGTCGTCTTTCTGTCCACCACAATTTCCCAAGTGACCGAAGTGTGAGATAAGCCGGGCTTTTGTGTTGAGAGGCCAACGACTAAAATTTTGAGTGAGGTTTGATACTTATTTCCTTTAATGACGATATTTCAAATGTAAATTTTTACAGCTTCAAATATAATGTGTAAGCCGTCATGAAAATGTGAAATATATCATTCGGAAGGAAATATTCACGAGTTGTTTGCAAAATGCCACATTTGTGTTCTTCTGCAAAGATACAAAGTAAGACCCCTATTTCAATAATTCGAGTCTAAAATGTCATGTGTAGAAAATCCTGCCCATGGTCCTGACAGTGTGTGTCTGTCACCAGTGTAATTGCTTCTCCATACTGGGTGAAGCAGTTTAAACCTACCTCCATTCCTAAACATAGGAAATCTGGTTTTTGAGATATTATTTTCTCTGTACATCTGTATGTATGTATGCATGTATGTGTGTGTATGTATGTATGTATGTATGTATGTATGTATGTATGTATGTATGTATGTATGTATGTATGTATGTGTGTATGTGTGTATGTATCTATGTATGTATGTGTGTATGTATTTATGTATGTATGTATTTATGTATATATGTATGTATGTATTCATGTGTGTATGTATGTATGTATTTATGTATATATGTATGAATGTATTCATGTGTGTATGTATGTATGTATGTATGTATGTATGTATGTATTTATGTATGTATGTATTTATGTATGTATTTATGTGTATATGTGTGTATGTATGTATATATGTATGTATTTATGTATGTATGTATTTATGTATTTATGTGTGTATGCATGTATGTATGTATGTATTTATGTATGTATGTATGTATGTATGTATGTATGTGTGTATGTATGTATATATGTTTGTATGTATGTATGTATTTATGTGTGTGTATGTATGTATGTATGTATGTATATATGTATGTATTGTGTGTATGCATATATGCATGTATGTACTTACGTATGTATGTATGTATGTATGTAGGTATGGATGGATGGATGTATGTATGTACGTGTGTGTATGTATGTATGTGTGTATGTGTGTATGTATTGTGTGTATGCATGTATGTATGTATGTATGTATGTGTGTGTATTTATGTGTGTATGTATGTTATCTAGTTTAATAGTTAAACGATTTGACAGATTATCAAAAATTATTATGCCATTAGAGGACTCTTCAACGCACTCTTTATAGTTTCTTACAAACAGTAATTCGAGAAAGGCGGGCGTCCGAATTCATGACGGTGAATCTGCAGTAGTGCGGCTTAGAGAGCTGAAATGGCGTGTGTTAATTGGCATGGCAAGTGGCTAGCAGATGGCACATGTCACACCTTCCTGTAGTCACCGTTGCCAGTTAAGAACTGTTCCCGCCATAGCACCAAGACTTGTAACACGGCACCATATAAATGGGTCTCCTGTGTCTGCAGCCAGTAAGGTGACAGCTTCTTTCACTTTGGCTTCTGTTGCAAATCGGTTGTCATCTATAGTTGCTTAACTGGTCCAAACATATGGTGGCGGACATTTTACGCTGCACTGTACAACATTTTACACTCGTATTCGGTGAGACTGGAAGAAAAAATGTATAAAATTCTTGGAAATATACTTCATTAAATATGGAAGTAAAAATGTCCTTTCTATTTCATAACAGCCATGTTCCTATGCCACATTCTTTATGAAGAGAAAACAGCAAGACTGCAATGAAGTGGGGCTGATGAGAAACGACAGGCAGTGTGGTTTGATAGCTACTTTCTGACAGAGATGACTGAGGGGTCGCTGGATTTCTATGTTCAAAGAAACTACGTATCACTGTGGCAGATAAATTATGTTGTGCTTTAGTCCTCTTTGATGTGGCCATTTTTCAATTCGAAATTCATAAACAGTTGAGTTATTTACTTTTAAAGTGGCCTTAAAAAATATCTGTTGAAATTGCTACTGAGCCTGCTGGCCGTGCCTTCTAAGGCGTAGGCCTGCAGGCGCTTGATTGCTGGGATCTCTGGTTCGAGTTCCCCTGAGGGCACAGATATTTGTTTCCTATGCTTGTTGTCTGTTGTGTAGGTGGCGGCCTTTGCGACGAGCCGATCACTCGTTCAGAGAAGTCATACCTGTGTGTGTGTGTTTGTGTGTATGTGTGTATTTGTTTGTGTGTGTGTATGTGTTTGTGTGTGTGTGTTTGTGTGTATTTGTGTGTATGTGTTTGTGTGTGTGTATGTGTTTGTGTGTGTATGTGTTTGTGTGTGTTTATGTGTGTATGTGTTTGTGTGTGTATGCGTTTGTGTGTATTTGTATGTGTATGTGTTTGTGTGTGTATGTGTTTGTGTGTATGTGTTTGTGTGTGTATGCGTTTGTGTGTATTTGTATGTGTATGTGTTTGTGTGTGTATGTGTTTGTGTGTATGTGTTTGTGTGTGTTTGTGTGTGTATGTGTTTGTGTGTATGTGTTTGTATGTGTATGTGTTTGTGTGTGTGTGTTGTGCGTGTATGTATTTGTGTGTGTGTGTTTGTGTGTGTATGTGTTTGTGTGTATTTGTGTGTGTTTTGTGTGTGTTTGTGTGTTTGTGTTTGTGTGTGTTTGTGTTTTTGTGTGTGTTTGTGTGTTAGTGTGTTTGTGTGTGTGTTTGCGTGTGTGTTTGTGTTTGTGTGTTTGTGTTTGTGTGTTTGTGTATATGTGTTTGTGTGTGTTTGTGTGTATGTGTGTGTTTGTGTTTTATGTGTTTGTGTGTGTATGTGTTTGTGTGTGTGTTTGTGTGTGTATGTGTTTGTGTGTGTGTGTTTGTGTTTGTATATGTTTGTGTGTGTATATTTGTGTGTATGTGTTTGTGTGTGTATGCGTTTATGTGTGTTTGTGTGTGTATGTGTGTGTATGTGTGTGTTTGTGTGTATGTGTTTGTGTATGTGTGTTTGTGTGTATGTGTGTTTGTGTGTGTGTTTGTTTGTGTGTATATGTGTGTTTGTGTGTGTGTTTGTGTGTTTGTGTGTGTATGTTTGTTGGTGTGTGTGTGTGTGTGTGTGTTATCTAGAAACGTCAACAGTTGGGCGGACAAGGTCCAATTTGGGTTGTAGGGCTACAGCAAAAAAATAGGGACTGTTATCCTTTCTCCATTCAACGCATGAGATATGAAAGTTTACGGATTATAAGGTGAATGCGTCTTGACAGGAGAACGTCAAAATTCGCGGATAATAACATATACTTCGCCCCGTTTCCACCACAAACACCATATGGACTACACTGCGATCGAATCTGAGTTGTGCTCTAGGAAGCTTGCAACCAAATTCCTTAGTTTTCATATGGCCTGGCTGTGAAGTTGCTGTATTCCTGTAATACAACCAACTAGATCCACTAATTTATCAAACTTATTTTTGGAATAAAACTGTACATGTTTCGGACAGTTCCTCTGTCCATCATCAGGAGTTTTTCAATGTACACACAGCAATGTTTTACGTCATACATGTTTTGCTGACAACTTGCGAGCAGAACTCTATGACATATATCATTGCTGTGTGTACAGCAAAAACTCCTGATGATGGAGGGAGGAACTGTAGAAAAATAAATTTAAAAAATTAGTGCATCTATTTGGTTTAATTACAAGAATACACAAGATGCACGGTCATCTGAACTTCAAATTGTTGTATTATATGCATATAGGCTCATCTTGCCGGGAAGTTGAGAGGTGTCACTAGCTTATTTATATTCATTTCTATAATGAATTTGTTAAAAAATAGACTGCCGGATCACACAAAGACCAGTTGCGCCCTATGTTAGCAGTAGCCGGTCCAGTCATTTACTGCACTAATAATGCGCAGTTTAAAGGCAATATTAATGTGTAATATAAAGCGGTTTCCAGTTCACCACGAGGCCTGATGAGAGGTCCGAGGTGTTGGAAACTTCTCTTGGGAAATCAGGAAATTGCTGTGTCAGAACTAAATGGGAATTTGAGCGTTCAGAAACAGATTCAATTAAACAGTTCTGCCGCATGTGCAGGACTGGATTGTTTTTGTTTGGCACTTAACAAGACCACTCAGTTTCACGCAGATATTTTCCACGTGTTATTTTAATTATACACACCTCACTACACTTACGTTCATTTACTAGCTAACTAATTACTAACTCAATGGACCAGATTCGTTTTTGAAAATTTAACATTTCCTTAGCTACTTAACAAATTATTCGCATTTCATAAACCCGAACCCTGCTCGCAAGGGTCAATATTTGTCACTGACCTGAGTCATATCTTCTATCTGATGTTTATTGGACCGTGCATCATTGTGATAAATGAAGAACATAAAACCAACTAGATGCCACTTGTTATTTTATTGTACTTCTTATAGGCTTAACATGTTTCGGGCACTACTATGCCCATCATCAGGAGCATGCGACTATGATGTTAATTACCACATTGGTCGTATCGTTCTTGCTTTGCTGTATGTTGGAAGTAAGTTGCAGTTTGGCTGGAGTGGTGTCCGGATTGAGCCTGCAACCCGGACACCACCCCACCCTAACTGAACCTTACCTCCGACCTACAGCAAACCAAGAACGAAACGACCAATGTGGTAATCAACATTATAGTAGCGCGCTCCTGATGATGGGCATAGTAATGCCCGAAACATGTTCAGTCTCTAAGAAGTACAATAAAATAACAAGTGGCATCTAGTTGGTTTTTTATTCTTCAGTTGTCATATCTTCTAGTCCATGCTGCCCCAACTTCTTTCATAACATAAATTTTAATATTATTCTATTCTACATCTAGTTATTCTAAGTGGTTTCTGCCACTCAGTTACCCCTCCGAAACCTCATAAGCTTCTTTTCTTTCCCCCCATTTTGGGCCACGTGCCAGGCCCAGCTCACTGCTTTTGATTTGATAAACCAAATTATATTTGTTGCAGAATAAAGATCATGAGGCTCCTCATTATACAGTCACTTCCAATCATCTGTTACCTCGACAATCTTAGAACCAAATATCATCCACATCACCCTATTATCCCCTCAACTTATGTCCTTCCCTTAGTGTGAGAAACCAAGTTTCACACTCGTATATAATAGCAAGCAGAATTATAGTTGTATATTTTTATTATTTAGTTTTGAAACAATTTACTTGTTTATTATTTGTTTATCCCTTATTTCATAGTGCTATCAATAGTTCAAACAATATGATGTTTAAAGGAAGGCAATTAGTGTTTAGTGAAGTAGAAATGAGCCTGCAAGCACCAGTCTTGATCTAATTTGCAATGCTGTCCAAGCACTTTACTGGAAAGACTGACGAATGATATGAAAAACGTCTGCCACGACAGCAGGTTTCAAGGATGGTTTTTGAAGTCGAGATTTCCTGGACAGTAATGCTACCTTTTCTATCTATGCGTTCAGTTAAAAATTATTTTTTTCAGACGCAATTAACAACACCAACAACTTTTACAAGATACATGAATTGTAGTGTTGCCTCGTATAGTCTTCAGTAAGGACGTGATATTTCATCTATATATTACGTTGTTAAGAAACGAATACTTGTTCAGTAAAGACAACACGCTGCGTATGGCCATAAATTGTAACGTTACGGATTCAAATAGACGGCGAAGGTAGAATACAGCGCACAGAGGCACTCACTACTGCTACTTCTTTTGTTAGGAGTCAACTGTTTATACACCACCTAAAAAATATTTGTAATCTTAATGAGTTATAGATAATGTTCATCTAATGTCTTAATTTCTTAGTATCTCTTGGTGAAAGATGGAAGTTATATTGGAATTTTATGTATATTGTTAATTATATTCAAAAATATATTCGAAAATTATTATAGAAAACCAACAGCAAGTTAAAATTCTCATAAACAGATTTATTTTCAGGGCAGACTTATAGACAACATACTGCTGCTAGAGGCTAGAGGTAAACTGAGCGTAGCCTGGTGCAGTGTACTGCAGTATACCGTGCTCTAGATTGCTCTGAAACCTGGCTCGGAGTGGCACATAGTCTGAGAGCTTATTTCGGGGAAATCAGCGTTGCAGGAACTCTGGTCTCTGCCACTGAGTTTACCAAGTTCCGGCCTGTGACATTCTGGTGAAACATACACCAGATATTTGAGACTTTGTTCATCTGTGCATTGTTATGATGTGAGTCAGAGGCTTCAACGCGGTTAATTAGATTCTTCTTTTCGTAGAGTTAAATTTTATCGACTCCAATATTTTGTAGTCATTAAGTAGAATATGACTGGTCGTAACCAAGAAAATTACAAAATACAGGGATTTTGTTTTACGAAGGCCGTGATCCTGTGTCTGCCTTTCCTCAATGTGTGATTTTTGCCCCAGTAGGCTAATTGGCAATATATATTTAGTGGTGGGAAATACCAAATGGACAATGTCAGTGGACAAGCTTAAAAAATGTTGCTCAGAAGATAACAAGGACGCCTAAGCTTTTATTGAAAATAAATGGCTATCCATAAACCTACGAACTGGATTCGAGTGTCTTGGTGTAAGATCCAACTGTGGCCTCTGCTAAATGTGGCAATGAATGAAATTTTGGAAATCGAAACAGAAACTGTTTAACATTTGAAGGAAGAGTCTGCATTCCTTAGTTGCTTAGGTAGTCTGTTTTCTGCATCGGTAATTGAGAGCGAAGCTGTTACGTGATACTGAAAGCGGAACAGTGAGAAAACCTGACACAACCAAAAGGGACTCACGTACACCTGAGATGGCAAAACGACAGAGAGGCTGCACCTGCTTTCCCCGGTAATATATGCATATATGGGCGTCCTTCTCCCTTGGTTTAAAATAGGTACTTGGTACAGCCATATTTTAACACGACAGGACTTGCAAGGAATCGTCCAAAATCTCAAATATGATACAGTCGTGGGTTTGAAATTGAATGATATTTGATAATTCTTGATGCAAAAAGGAACATTTTCTTGGGTAATGGAGTTAAGGTTCGTCAGATAGGCTGGGTATTTAGTATGAATGGGAAAGTTGAGAACCGCAGTACCTGAGGGGAAGAGACCTTAGAGTCAGTGGGAGAAGAATAATAAAATTTGTAAGAAATACAATTAAACGGTGTGGCTCAAGATAAAGGAAGGTTGTATTATGCACAGAGATGAACTGTAGATTTTCCTCAGAGCAGTGTGTATCGACTGGTTCAGCGACTATCAACGTCCTACAGGAAGAATTAGCTCCACGTATACATTTATATGAGTCGCATGAATGTATGCGCCCCTCATTAATTGTTGACATTTTGTGTGATTTACTTAAATTTTTCGATGGCACGAAGTGTTCTGTGTCTGAAGTGTCGCCGTATGGTTGAGGGTACGTGTCTCGCTTCGAATCCTTCAAGGAGAGCATGTTTTGACAGAAGTGTGTAGGCCTGTATATTTTGAACGACTGTAATACTCGCTGTCAGTTCGTGTGGAATTCACGCCCTTGCTTCACAAAATATACGTATTTGTAAAATATGTCTGTGCACCACGGAATTTAATATATATCTAGGGAACGCTGTGCTCTGTGGCCAATACGGGAGCACGTTGTACGAGACATGTGATGAGGAACGTTCATAAAAAGAGGACAGAAGCAAAGATATGCAAAGTGACTCTGAATGTTGCACATTTATTCCAGAAGCAATACCGGAGATTATACGGTTATACACCGTCGTGAACGCGGGAAGGAAATACGCTCTAAACGCGACGGACAAATAATGTGCACATTACATTCAGATGGAACAGTCGGAGTCCATAAGAGACAACTGAGAGAAAAATAGTGCAGGCGAGTCGAGTGTTTATCCCCTTCCAAAACTCGTTATCTTGAAATTGAATACGTTTCTGTCCATGAACGTAGCGTCGTCTGAGAGATCTCGAGGGAGACTTAAGAATTTAGGCCCCCTACATGATCATACCTCACTCTTTCATATTCTCACCCCATCCTGTGCCAACCCTAAACATACCAGAAGCCCTCAATAACACGTCCGTTGGCAAAAACTTATATTCGAAACCCGTCTTCAATTCTACTTTTGAAAAGTCACAGTCATGTTTCTGTTCCTGGATATTCAGACTGATTAATAATATAATTTGGTGTATGTGTAATTTTAGCAGGGTATGATAAAGACAGCCGGTTCCAGTAGCCAAGCAGTCTAAGGTTTTTTTTTAAAACCGTCTGTCATCATGTTCGCGTATGTAATCTATTTGGATATTCTGCCATACGCTATGAAACCCGTGCCCTTGACTCTCATCTTCTGATGTAAGTGAACCAGGCCATAAGAAATAAGCCGGTCATTATCTTATCAGTTTTCGTCTTCCCAAAATCAAATGCCAGTTTGCAGCTACTAGTTTAAAATTTTTCCATTTAATATGAGTTTGTTGCAATGACATTCAATTAATAATTTGTAATAATAATTTATTTGCAGAAAGCAACCAAGACGAATTGCAAAATACAAAATTATTCCCTATTATAAACCTAAAACTGCATGGCGATTAACGGACCAATAGGCGTACAGAATGGATAAAAAGTTTGTGTGCGTTAGTTATTTAAATTGTTACAGTATATAGGGTTATACAGCGCCAATATTTACACTTCCTGAGTTCGTTTTACTCTGTCTCTCGATTAAAAATATTACCACCGTCAAAACCTTTTCCGAAAAAATATTTGTTTCTGGTATTCTTACACCGTATTTAAACTTTTGGCGCCGGAATTATTTTTTTTTAAATTTTAACACACTCTGTATATAAAATGTGAATAAAACAGAAACCAAATATGTTAGAATTATGACACAAACTGCATTTTGAAGAGAAAAACGGAGAGTATATACCGTGTTTAAAATATTCAGTACCTGTATTTGTTGAATAAATATATATAATGCAACGTTTAGAGGTTAGCGGTGCGGTACGACCACTATAGGGGTCGTTAGGCGTCAAAGGGTTAAGCGCCTAGACACCTGAATATTAATTTCGTTTCTTGACATACTTGATCGGACTTATAAAGCAAGTTATGTATTTGAATACTAATTGGAGATGGAGTAAACAAGTAGGCTAACGTTATATATTTTGGAAAGGAATGGAAAAATCACATTAGCATATTGTATGCCACACGCATGATCTTCGGTTCATTCCAACTTATCAGGCGGGAATTCGCCGACTTCTCACTGAGGAGGTCTGTTTTAGATTCCGGAGAAATTCATGTGGGGTTTGTGGCCATAAATGATGCTACCAGTGCAGACATTTCTTCCACTACTTCATTTAAGTGGTGTCAATTATGGTTACATCTATGCTTTATATTCTTGCCCATATAACTACAATAAACGCTGTATAATATGGATATAAATGGTGTCCTAAATAAACCACAAGCACCTGCAGACAAATGCAACAATAAAGTGACAAATATCATTATAGATCTCTTATATCGAATCGTACTAAACAACGAATAATTCATGGCACCTGTGAACAAATAACTCGCTTGAAATTCCTTTGACTTTAGATGCGCTGGGCGAATCCTCTTTTTTCATCACTGCAATCAAAGTTCTGGTTCGAAAATTCAGCAGAATAGCCTGGGTTTTTTTTATAATCGAAAAAACTGTTTTTAAATCTACTTAATGAAACTTGCAGTAAGGTTCATTATGGCGTTATGTACACACAATAACGAATTTTACTGAACTTGTTCCTCGAAAACAATCTGTGGATTCTGTGTATTTTTCCTTAAACAAATAACGTTTGTTTAAATAATTCTCTATAGAATATTCGATTACGAATTTGTAGTCGAAAGTGAATTTAATTTTTGCTTCCATGCTTAAAAAACTTCACAGAAATTGGCAATTAGAATCGTATAATTAATTAACTGCACGACGTTCCATTAGAGACGGTTTACTGTTACAAGAAACTGCTGGAATCCATTAAAACTCCTGATTTCAGCGAAAAACTTGCCAAGTCTCGTAATGTGTGACTCCACCGATTGGTTCTGTAGCCTCACCACGACATGCAGCCGCCAGTGGTTCGTGGATCGCAACCGAGACGCGTTACACTGCAAAAACAAATGCAGCCTTCTTATCAGAAAATGCAACACTAATGTTTCTGTCCTACAGATTAGGATGCTTTTTGTCAGCTCTAACCAAGAGAATAGATATTACACTGTCTAAGGTTGATGAATTCTATTGGCGTCTGGCTAATTTTCAGAACGTGTCTTTAGCTCTACTGAGCCGAGACTTCTGTATTTGTGTTCTGTTAAATACACGCTTATAAAAATTCGAACTCGTCACCAAACATTATCGTGACGACTCTGTCAATGACAGGTATGAGTTGAACGCAAAATTTCGGTTGAGAACTCTGACATTAGGACAACCCCCGTTTACATACGCTTAGAAGTAAAGATAAAATTACAATGGATATGAAAATAAGGGAGGGACAATGTTCAATGGATTTGTTTAGCTTGGCGTAATGACAAGTGACGTGCTGTATGGATATGACTATGAACCTTCGGGCTCCAAATGTAAAGTTACCCCTTTACAGGCCTGGAGAGTCCCTTAGGTTTCCAGGAGGTTGAGGTTGCCAGGATATCTAGATAATTGGCAAACAATGGTGACAAGGTTGTCAGCCTTACGCACCGACTGCCTGTACCCTCCAGGGCATATCCTAGGTTCTCATTTCTGTTAGAACCTGAAAATCCCAATGGGCCCATGGAGAACTGAACCCGTGACCTTCCAGCTTCTAGCGCAGTTCCTCGATTAAGTTTCTCAATTCGGTCTCCAAAAGATGTGGGCATTTTCTGGAGTAGCCAGGTTCGTATTAACTGAAGAATAAAAAACCAACTAAATGTCACTCATTAGTTTATTGTACTTCTTAGAGGCACAACATGTTTCGAGCATTACTATGCCCATCATCAGGAGCTCGCGACTATGATGTTGGTTACCACATTGGTCGTTTCGTTCTTGGTTTACTGTATGTTGGAGGTTGGGTGCGGTTAGGCTGGAGTAGTGTCCGGGTTGCAACCCGGACACTACTCCAGCCTAACTGCACCTTACCTCCAAACTACAGCAAACCAAGAACGAAATGACCAATGCGGTAATCAACATTATAGTCGCGAGTTCCTGATGATGGGCATAGTAATGCCCGAAACATGTTGAGCCTATGACAAGTACAATAAAATATCAAGTGACATCTAGTTGGTTTTTTTATTCTTCAGTTGTCACAATGATGCACGGTCCAATAAATATCAGTTTCATATTAATTTATCAAGAAGGACGTCACTTCATCTAGTCGGTTCCTTCATTATGCACTATACGAGAAAAGACTGTTTCAGGTACTGTACAAGCCAATCATCTGAATTAGTGGCTTACATCATATGCCGTAACAATATAGTAATACGAAGGGGTGCCGATATGTCCTTAGCCCGACCTACTTCCCGATGTCGTAGGACGGAATCGATAGTGTCGTTGAAAAGAGGATTCTGTTCATGTGCCGAATTGCAAGTCTTTTCTTGTTACAGAGGCCGAAAGGAAGCATGTCAGGCGACGCGCGCGATTTCAATAACATGGAGACGTGAGTTATAGTTATGTTTTTATTTTCCTTCAAGGCAATGCGGCGAAGGAATTTCACGCCATTCTGAAAGAGACTTTGTGGGAACATTCCCCATCGTATGCCACCGTCAAAAACTTGGTGGCCCTGTTTCAACGTAGTGATTTCTCCACCTGTGCTGCGCCTCGTCGTGGACGATCCAAAACAGTGACCACCCCGGAGATTATTGATAAAATTCACGAGCTAATCTTGGAAGACGCCGGATTTCGGCAAATGTAATAGCTGAGCAACTGAGCATCTCACGTGAGAGGGTTGGATTCATCATTTATGAAGATTTCGACATGCGGCAGCTCTCCGCGTAGTGGGTCCCGAAATGCCTGAATGCGGATCAAAAACGTCAACGTTTCCATTCGGGTGAGCAATATTTGGAATTTTTCGGCGGGACCCAAATGATTTCCTGTCACGATTGGTGACCATGGACGAAACCTGGTTATGTCACTATGACCCGGAGACAAAGCAATAATCAATTGAGTGGAGGCATAGCGGCTCACCCCACCCCAAAAAAATTCCGAGTGCAAAAATCCGCTGGAAAGGTTCTCGTCTCGATTTTTTTTAGATCAACGGCATCCTCCTCATTGATTATCTTCCAAAGGGCCAAACTATCAACGCGGAGTATTACTGATCTCATCTGGTGCAGGTGAAAAACATTTTGAAGGAGAAACGCCACAGAAAGGTCACCAAGGGGGTCTTGTTCTTACGCGACAATGTCCCGGATATTGCTATGCAGGCCTACAGCCCTTAGCAACACAACAACGGTCTTATTGGCACAGACACTACACGAATTTCATTACATAACTTGCACAATATTAGAATATTTCGCAAATACGCAAATTATGTTTGGCATGTAGCCTATGTTCCTCTGACTGTTCGCTATACAGCAACGTATCTGAACGGCGAACAGC
>Ga0123357_10005825_pt1 | contig 14853 bp, 18 predicted proteins | sample TergutEmb28metaG_FD_89873 | JGI IMG/M metagenome (GOLD analysis project Ga0123357, IMG submission 89873) | Embiratermes neotenicus P4 segment gut microbial communities from Petit-Saut dam, French Guiana - Emb289 P4 | ecosystem: Host-associated > Arthropoda: Insects > Digestive system > Gut ...
CCGTAACAGTCCAAAATCGGACACATGTTTATATGAACTTTTTTGATCACAAAGACCTAGGAAATCACCTCCTGAAGTTATGTCCCAAAGTCGTGAATCACCCTGTATATATATATATATATAGGATGTTCCGCCATGCGTGAGTCATTTTGTTTGAAAAAAGCTGCATTCATGCAGGGCACAATTCAGTGTGCCCTGATATTAACCACTACATCGGTAAGAGCATTTTATCGTTTCGAGATAACACACAATAAGCTAAGCTACTGTAGAACTGTGTGAGCCCGGTAGTTCAGTCGATATAGCGACTCTCTAAGGGCTAGACGGTCCGGGGATCGAAAGATGTCTACAAAGAGCAGGCAAGGAGAAGGGTTGTCGGTGCGTGTTGTAGTGTTTACGTTGCGAAGTGCAGTGAAAGTAATAGTGAGTCCGTGGAATGTTTACAAAGTGTGGTGCAGTGCTTAAACAGGGCAAGTTTTGTAAGATCGACCACGGCAGAACGACAACATAAAATGATATGTATTTTGACCCTATTAGTCCACGTATTTCAGCTTATGAAATACATGGATGGATTCATGACCAGCTACAGGTATCGGAACAATGGCTAACTACGATACAGATTGATGGGATAAAAAGACACGTATTTCTGAAGTTCCTAGAAGACATATACATGCACAGCATTCTGCAGTCTACGAGTGGGAGTGCTGAATACAGACATGTGACAGGGGAAATATCAATAGTACGTCTAGATGTGGCCGGCATGGGAATGCGGCGTATTCGGATCGCCAGCCTGCCCCCAGAAGTAACTGAAAGATCCATTCGAGCAGCATTAGCATCATACGGGGAAATTGTCTCGATCCAGGATGAAATATGGCCTAAGACATACCGCTACAAGGTAGCTAACGGGGTTAAAGTGATTATGATAAAACTGGCCAAACACCTTCCGTCCCAAATGAACATTGCAGGGCACAGAGCATTACCGTCTAATGACGGCCAGCCAGTTATATGTTACGGGTGTAGGGACAGAGGACATATAAATCAGGCATGCCCCAGAAGGCGTGGAGGAGGTATGGTAACATCAAATTCGGCACCCAACACATGGGCCCATGTCGCGGCTAAAGGCGCCCAAAACCGGCACTGCACTGTTGACAATCGAATTCAGGTGGTCTCGCAGAGCGCCTCGCATGACCAGGTATCAGGAGTATCCCCTACTGTCGACGACCTGAAGCCTACAAACGCCCCGCTAGATATTGGTGGGGAAAAACATGACCCCACTCACCAACGAAGGCATGATCTGACGCCCCAGGACGAGGACGCAAACCCAGTCGACTTCACAACCTGTACTGACCTCCAAGAGGTGATAACCGTGGACACAGAAATGAGGCATTTGACAATAGGCCAAACAGACAGACTGCGCGACCCCATGCATGCAAACACGCAGGGAGAGGAAGGCGCCAGACAGGAAATGGTGACAGACGTCGGAAGAACAGACAGGTTGGACAAGAGGACGCAGTGCCCGCGGACGGCGCAACCAACCGTCCGGATGAAGACCCTAAAACGGACGATCCGGGACAAACTCCATCCCGAAATAAAAAGATAAAATTGAAAAAAGCGCTGGAATACGACGGGAATGGACGAGGACTAGAATGAGAGTTGCGCAACCTAGTAAGGACAAAGTATAGAAACCATCGTCGACCCCTCGACCACTCTCCTCCGCAGTTCGACCTGATGACCTGAATAAAAATTGCCACTTTAACATAAATAGCATGATATATCCCACTAGAATAGCGATGCTCGACGCATTACTCAGGCACCACGAATTAGACACCCTACTAGTACAAGAGGTCAGCTACCACGTCCTCAATGACTTCAAAGGATACATCACGCAACATAATATCGGCGCCAATAGAAGGGTACCGCCGTCGTCGTGAGGGATGAAATTAATCTAGAGAATATCATTATGAGTCCGTCTGGACGCGCTATGACAGCCAAATTCATAGATCTGATAACCAGTGTGTCTGGATAATTAATATGTACGCCCCATCGGGCACGGCGACGAAGCAGGAACGCCAGTGTTTCTTCAATAGTGAACTGCCTTATCTGCTGACTGGTGAAGCGCGCCATATATTACTGGGTGGGGATTTAAATTGTATATTGGAGGCTTCTGACACTACCGGCGGCTTCACCTACAGCCGAGCATTAGCCGAATTGGTGCATGGCCTACTATTAACAGACACTTGGCAGAGCAACCCCACGCGCAAAGATGACACACACTATTCGGCATCCCGAGCAGCCAGGATTGACCGAATTTACGCCACACGAGAACTGCTCGAGAGGAAACTGGGGGTGGAGGCCGTTGTAGCACCGTTTACTGATCACCTCGCTGTATGTCTACGGATATCAATTGACCTACCAATTATGTGGAGGGGACGCGGGCTATGGAAAATAAACAGCGCCGTAATAACCGAGAACGTATGCACGGAGAAGTTGAGAACTCTATGGGGGCAACTACAACTTCAGAAAGGGCACTTCCTGACACAAAAATGTGGTGGGACCATCTCTGTAAAAGAAAATACGGCAACTATACCAACGTGAACAAGCCGAGCGTCGAAGTGACCACTGTATGATGGAGAATCATTTATACAAATGCATTTATGATGTATTTCAGAGACCGGGCACCAGCAACCAAACGCTACCTGCATTAAACCGTATAAAAGCAAAAATTGTGCGACTGCACAGCAGAAGACCACAGACAGTTCTTGATGACAATAACGATGCTGATAGACCAGATGGAGACCAGCCGACGATATACCACATCTTGCAGAAGAAACGGCGGCGTGTAGAGCGGACCATATATTCCTTGAGAGATGGAACAGGACAGATGCATACGACACCGAGCGGATTAGCACAGACTCTTACAACTTTTCTACGGAACATTTACGACACAATAGACGTGAACGATGCCAGCGTGGAAAAACTGATGTAGGTAGTCCGCTGCGAGCAGCATACTTCGTTTGAGAGAATGCTCAAGTCGCCATTCGAGCCAACGGAGACATACCGAGCTATACAAGCGGGCGGGCGGAAAAAGTCAACTGCGAACAATGGACTAGGCCGCGAATTCTATTCACAAAACTGGGCAATCATAAAAGACGACCTGTGTGAGGTCATCAACCAAATGTTCTGGGCAGGAAACATATCGCAGCAACAAAAACGAGGTGTGATAATTTGCCTGCCGAAAGCGCAAGTGAACCAAACATCAGAAGGCTACCGCCCCATTACTCTCCTCATCTCTGACTACAAGATTCGTGCTCGTATTATCGCACAACGCCACCGTCCAGTCTTGGCAGATAGCCTAATGGAGACCCAATTCTGTGGGGTCCCTAGAAATAGATCATTGACGCGGTGGCAACGGTACGTGATACTATCGCGTATTCGGAACACAAGAAGATCCCGTTATGCGTGTTTTCCCTTCATTTTAAAAATGCTTTCGATAGGATCGCCCCCAACTACCCCTTTCAAACATTCCAGGGATACGGCATTGAAAACACCTTTATCGCCGGTATCAAGAGGATGTATGAAGGTGCTACGTCCTCAGTTCAAATAAATGGCCATCAGTACGGACCCATACCAATTCGCTGCAAAATGCGGCAGGGATGTCCGATGAGTATGGCCCTCTATGCTCTTTGTCTCCACACATTCCTTTGCCTTCTTGACATAAAACTACCAGGTATAAGGATAGGACGCCGCACACGCCCCACATCGGTGGTAGTTTATACCGATGACGCGAACATTTTTGTGACCTCTGCTGCTGACTTCGCCATTATAGAGGAAGTCTTCCGCCTACATGAACGAGCATCAGGGGCCCGCATCAACCCTCGAAAATCTAAGGGCTTCGCGGTAGGAAGCTGGTGTACATAAGAGACCGTCTTGGGGATCGCATATCATCCCCATGTAACCATATTAGGAGTCACTTTCTGGGGCACAATCGAGCAAACGATGAAAGACTCCTGGGCACGATTACCAGGGAAGGTACGAGCGCAGGCAAAGCGAACCTACACTCGGGACCTTTGCCTGACAACACCGATGCGTTGTCAACACTTTTCTCCTGTCCAAAATCTGGTATACCGCCCAACTTTGCCGGCCCCAAACATATACACACAACAACTGACAAGCGCCGTTACATGGTATATCTGGAGAGGAACAGTCTTCCCAGTGCCTGTATCAGCACTAAAACGATGAAAACAAATGGGAGGTTGGGAGATGACGGATTTTGAGAAGAAGCGTACGGTGCTTCTCCTATACCGTACGTATCTGCAAGGCCAACGGAATGGAACGGTGACTGAAGGATGGTTACAGAACTGGAACCTCACTGGCAGGCAGGCAAAACCACCGCATGCCACAAAGTTCCCCACTAAACTAGCTTACCTGTAAGTGTACGCCGTCAACATGGCCTACATTACGCCTCCTGAACAAGATGAGGCCCCCCGATACTTCCGCAGACGTGTCTACGCCTCGCTACACAGTATGGCATTGGCACTGAAAGGGGCACGGGACGTACGGATCATGACACAACACCCAACCACCCCGTGGTCTAAGGTATGGGGGAACTTACACGCAGTATGGTCATTGGAGGAAGCAGCCAGGTTTACGGTTATTCATGATCTCATACCGACCAACGACCTACTAGCCAAGATACAACGATGTGCCACGAACAACTGCCAACATTGCGGTCGAGTAGACATTCTGATTCACAGGCTGTGTAGCGAAGGGGCCGACATTTGGAGGTGGACCCGTTCCAGAATAGCGATCATCCTTCGCATGGACCCGAAATACACTTTACCAGAGTGGACCGTCCGTCCGAGTTTTCACTTTTGGCCACTACAGAGGCACCGAACAATTTTGTGGATCCTCGCCCACATGATATATTACCGTACAAAACACTGGCACCGAGTATCGACCATCGACTACGCTGATTTCATGAGGCGTGCCCAATGGAAAGCATATCAAACAACTCGCAGGTGCGAAAAGGTTGGGAATTATTTGGAGATACTATAATCCCCGACACACATCACTTGGAGAAACTGTGTTCCCTCTATCAGCAGGATAATTGAGTCACAGTTTCATACCTGCAAGGACTCCTCCGACCGATGACGTCGTCAACATAACGGCCATCTCCTAAGGGCCTAGGGTAACAAACGAACAATGCAATTCGAACACAAGTCCGTTAACAATACATTACTGAGATATATTCCATACAATCATTGTATTTGTGTACTGAAGGATAAATAAAGTTGTAATTAAAAAAATCCCGGCGTGGACGAGATTTTCCGCGCCCATCCAGACTGCCTCGTGGGCCCACCCAGCATACTATACAAAGGGTACCTTCTCTTTCTCGGGGGTAAAGCGGCCGAGGCCTGGCAGTGACCACCCAAACCCTTCTAGCGCCCAGGTTAAAGAGTAGGGCTATACCTCTACTCCCCCTCTGGAACTTCGTAGCCTCTTATAGAGTGAAATACCTTTACCTTTAACGTTTCCTTAGTGTACAAATGTGGGGAACAGTGGAGCCGGGTGACTGCATAGGGGGAAATGATGAAATTGTCAGAACGGAGAAAAATTATTATTTTTTTAAAAGAACACAATTGTGCATATAGAACAACGGAGGCCATTTTGAACATTAATCATCGTAACATTAACCCATAAAACGCCGAATTAAATCCCATCTGCCATCTTCTGGCATTATTAGGAGCTCACCATATTCTACGCCTTAGCTGGATAAGGGTTAACTGAAAACTGAGGTTTCGCGACATTGTGTGATCTAAACTCTCTTGTATCCCATGTTTTATCGTAACTACATAAACTTAATGACATAAAGTAATAAAATTTTGTACATATTTTAGGGTAATATCTCTTAATGCACATACAGTGGGGTAAGGATTAATGGTTGAATTTCCATTGTGGACAACTGTACAGTAAGTTGAGCTTTGATGGTTATCTTTCTTTTGTAACACATTGTGATAAATTGTTTATTTACGCAGAGTGATAAAACATGGACTATGAATCTGTCTGTCACAGCCATATCATTACGTTACAACGCTCATAGAGACGTTACAGATGATAAATGACCATATGCTGTTCAATCTTTCTTTTTTACGCTAAATAACTCAAAGAAGAGCACCGTAAATTTTGGCATACCTACACGTAAGACTCTATGTACGTAGGTTATTCGGAAAGTAAGTACCGTCTGCGCATATCTCTCGCGCATCCTCGAGATTGTTACTTTGTGCATGTGCAGTGACTTCCTCCATCAACTGAGAAGACACGGACTTCATTTCGTGAAATTCGTGTTATGTTTATGCTTGTTCCTGTGCGTTAAACATGTTAAAGACAACTGAAGGGGCCGCCGACTTTGAAATACGGTCTGTAATTCGTTTTTTGAAAGCTACGAATGTGCTACCAATTGAGATCCATCACAAAATTTGTAAAGTGTATGGTGACAATGCGATGAGTGATGGCATGGTTAGAAAATGGGTTCGGATGTTCAATGGAGGACGAGAGAACGTGCACGATGAGGCGCGAAGTGGGTGTCCATATTTGTTGAATGATGATTTGGTGCGTAATGTTAACGAAAGAGTGCGTGACGACAGACGTTCCACAATTTCTGATCTGTCCCAGCTCTTTCCTCAGATTTCAAGAACTCTACTCTATGACACTGTCAGTAGTGGCTAACATCGCAGGCGGCCGCATTCTATGAGGAGGGTATACAAAAACTTGAGCCCCGCTACGACAAGTGCCTCAATAATGGCGTCGAATATGTGGAAAAATAGTTTGAAGAATGTAGAATCTGATAACAATAAAACTTTATACGAAACCTTACTCGATTTGTTTACAGCGATACGGTACTTACTTTCTGAATAAGCCTCGTATTAATGGCTGGCTTCTCTCAGAGTATATCAGCCTACGTTGGCTGAATGGCTGGAGTTAAAGATTCGTGGCGGAGTTGGTTTTTCTCACTGCTAAAGGACCAGACTGGCTCTGGGATGTACCTTGTGTCCTCTGTAACATAAATCCCAAGTTATTTTGCTGTGGGTTAATGTACGAAGCAGTGATTATCCTCAGTCTATCCAGGTAAATGACCAATGATATCTACAAGACGGATTCCCTCGACATTCTCCCAGTTTATTATTCACCGATTATCCTTCCATTCTATGATAGTGCTACATAGTATTCTGAACTGCCGGTCCCAGTAGCCGCGCGGTCTAATGCGTTGGTCTGCGGCTGCTCGCCTGCTGAGATCGTGGGTTCGAATCCCACCGTGGGCATGGCTATCTGTCTGTTGTGAGTGTTGTGTGTTGTCAGGTAGAGGTCTCTGCGACGAGCTGATCATTCGCCCAGAGGAGTCCTACCGACTGTGATGCTTCTCTGTTTGTAATCTAGAAACCCCAAGAATGAGAAGGCCCTGGTTAGCGTTGGGCCGCAGCGCCACAGTAAAAAGGAAAATATTCTGAACTACTCATAGCATCGTTAATGAATGCAGGAATTAATGAATAACTGCATCACAATCGGCTTTTATCTTATTTTAGAACGTAAACTTCTGCATGCACATGCTGACGTTTATCGTGGCTAATTCAACTACATCTTTTTTTATTTTGCCTCCCAGAATGTTGCAATCTGTCCGAAGATATCCAGCAGTCGTGTTGACAGTCACTATTAGTGGAATTTGATGTAAGTTTGTACGTGCATCGTTGTATAAGCGTACAGAAGAAGACCAACTAGATGTAACTGAATGGTTTATTGCACTTGTAATCTACTCAACATGTTTCGGACACTTATATGCCCATCATCAAGAGCTCGAGACTATATTTGTGTTATTGCCGCATATGGTGTGTAATGCCTTGGTTGCTGGTGGTCGGCTGTTAGGAGCAGGGCGCCCGGGATGTGGGAAATTGTGCGACTCGCACAATTTCCCACATCCCGGACGCATAGCCTGCTGCCCTGCTCCTAACAGCCGACCACCAGCAACCAAGGCATTACACACCGTATGTGGCAATAACACAAGTATAGTATCAAGCTCTTGATGATGGGCATATAAGTGTCCGAAACATGTTGAGCAGATTACAAGTTCAATAAAACATTCAGTTGCATCTATTTGGTTTTCTTCTCTACGCTTATTGATTACCTGTAGGAAATACGTCCAGTGATACATCTATTTAAGCTCAGTCACAAATGATTGGGTGTGGTCTCTTGATTTAACGACTTCGAACACAGACAGGACCATCTCCGAGTGTCAACACTGTGCCAGACAAGAACTTCTGTCAACGTAGTACAAGTCTGCTCCCATTACTTGTATTTCTTAGTATTATTACACCATCTTCTTTTTTTTTTTTTCGAATTACTGAATAGAAACAAATTTGCCCGTCCAAGCATACTCTCAGTGTGTATGTCCGTACGGCCTTATGTTGGCATTATTCAGTGTCCCAGAAACAAGACAGCCGTATTCTGTTACTTGAGGCTAGGGGGATTTATGAATAATAAGGGTACAGCGAGATAACGTGACTTAACTTTAGATTTCGAATCATGTTTGATATGGATTAACTTCAGGAAAACAAGTGAGATCTGAGGTAGGACCGGAGAGCTTAGTCGATAGAGCGACTCGGTATGGGCTGGACGGTGCGGGGATCGAATCCACGTAGTGGCGAGGTTTCCTGAACCCGTACGGACTTGCCATGAGACCCAAGCAGCGCCCTGTACAACGGATACCGGGTCTCTCTCTTAGGAGTTAAGAAAAAGGGGGTGACTTTGACCATCCACCCTCATCTATCGCCGAGGCTAAAGACAGAATTGATTTATAACTCTATTCTCCCTCCTGGCCTTCGTGGCCTTATATAGGGTAAACTTTATCTCTAACTTAACTTTACGTGAGATTTTAGGTATATACGTATTTACAATAGTGTGTCTCCATCTTCACGGAAAATGGGGCAATGGAGCAACACTAAGTTCCTTAAAATAGTTAATCTGATGTTTATTGGACCGTGCAGCATTGTGATAACAGAAGAATAAAAAACAAACTAGATGCCACTTGTATTAAGATGGATCTTCGGGAAATGGGAGGGGGTGGAGACTGGATGGAGTTGGTTCAGGATAGGGACAGATGGTGGGCACTTGTGAATACGGTGATGAACTTTCGGGTTCCATAAAGTGCGGGGAATTTCTTGACTAGTTGCGGAACCAGTTAGCTTCTCAAGAAGGACTCTGCTCCATGGAGTAAGTAAGTAAGATGCCACTTGTTATTTTATTGCACTTCTAATAGGCTCAACATTTTTCGAGCATTACTGTGCCCACCACCAAGACCTCGCGACTATGATGTTGATTATCATATTGGTCGTTTCGTTCTCTAAAGATGGAGGGGTTAGCGTTAATGTAAATTTATGGTTCTAGTGATGTGTGTTCGGTGTGAAGTTCTTTGTCATTTTGTTGTAGCTGGTAACATGTTTCTGTTGATATTAATAGTTGTGATTTTTACGCGTGGTAGTCGTGGTGTTCTCCTGTGTGTAGAGTGTTTCGTTAGTGGGTTGGAAATTTGGTGTGTTGTTGGCATTCATTAAAGGTAAAGCAGTCCCGTTACAGGCCTGGAGTGGCCCAGATGGTTCCAGGAAGTTAAGGTTCTCAGATTTCATGACAACGGCACTGGATGCTGGTAGGTTGTCAGCCTTACGCACAGACCGCCTTTACCCACAGGAAATGTTCCTGGTACTCATTTTTGTTAGAGGCTGAGTCGATCCCAGGGCCATAGTGCGATCGGAAGGACTATGTCAATGAAAAATTCCAGTGATACCGTCTAGAATCGAACCAGCGACCTTCTGATTTGTAGCACAGCACCTTAACCACTGTGCCACTAGCGTTCATTAGTATTGTGAAATAACAAGTGGAATCTAGTTAGTTTTTTGTCCTTCAGTTATTAAAATAGTTCCTTCGCTGCAGGTATAAACGTCGTCACATCCTAACAAATACAATTCTTGTTGGAGACTAGGCCAGTTGTATTCCTAGAAACGTAAAGCAATCCATGTATAAGCCTGGACAGGTTCTGAGTGTTCCAGTAGCGGTAGGTTGAAGCTCTCAGATTGCTGGATAATCGGCAGATGAAGACGGTAAGGTTGTCAGCCCTAACCACCGGCCGGCTTACTCTCCAGGGCCACAGTAAGGTCGGAAAGATTAACCCTTATCCCGCTAACGTGGAAAATATGGTCAGCTCCTAATAATTCCAACAAATGGCAGGTGGGATTTAACTCGGCGCATAGAGGATTAAGTCAACGAAAAATCCCAATGACACCGTCGGAAATCGAAGCTGCGACCTTCTGGCTTGTAGCGCTGTGACTCAACCGACTGCGCCACCACGTGACCAGTTGCATTCTTAATACTTAGATATTTTTCTTGGCCTTGGAAGTAAAGCTGTTTGTGTATGGGTTAAAATTATATGTAACATTTCAACTTAAACAAGGTCAATGTGACCACTAGCTTTCGGATAGCAAGGGGTCAACAGGCCAACAGTGTAGGGGCCAGTTGAAATGTGATGGCACAAGAGCAGAAACCAGATTTTGTCTTCGGCGAAACGGACGAATCCATTTAAATCAGCAGGGGCGTCAATTCAGTCGACTACTGGCAGCCGAGGTGTGCGCATCAGCGGTAGTAATACTGGATATACCATGTTCCGTCGTAGCCTGAGGGTACTGGCTACCCACTCCATTCGCCGCTTTCCCCTTCACTTCCCCTCCCGTGCGTCACCGAGTGCCATCACATTTCAACTGGACTCTACGGAATTCTGTGTACCCTTCTTACATGCAGCTGCGGGTTATCATGGCTACAGGGTTGTTACATGGTTCACTGGGGACCTTTAGAAGCCGTTAAACCGTTATCGTATTTAAGGTCGTGGCAAAGCGGGATCAGATTTGTGAAAGACATGTTCTCATTCTGATTAAGATATGTCATCCATTGCTATGATGCTAAAATCTAATTGAGGCTTTAAATGATTATACACTATCTGAGTCAACAAGTGCACAATCAGTGACCGGCAGTGCCACAAAAACCAACCGAACAACACAGGGATATTCCCTTTGAATGAAGGTGACTAAAATTGACAGAGACGTTTGTTGGCAATGGAAGAAAAAATATTGTTTATAATTACAAAAAAGAATTTGTTAATTGATTTACATTTTAAACATTTTTAGTAATTTTAGGAGTGTTTGAAAAAATCGTTGAAAGTGACTGTTAGCTTCTTCTTGTCTGTACTTGCCAGAATGGAACAAACTGGCTGCTACTGGGTGGATTTTCATGAAATTTAGTATTTGAGACATATTCGAAAATCTACTGAGAGCATTTAAGTTTCATTAGAACCGAACGAGAATAACAGGGGCTTCACATGAAGATCGATAAACATTTTGGTCAGATCTCGCTCAGTTCTTCTTAGAACGAGAAATATTTCAGACAAAATTTGTAGAGAAAATCAAAACACACATTTTTTGTTAATTATTTTTTTCCCCGCAATACGTGCCGTTTATGTGGAAGAAAATTGCAGAGCGGGGCAGGCCACAGATGGAAAGATGGCGAATCCGTATTTTATGCTGGGTGTCTAAGGTTACAAAAACACACACTCAAGATATGTAATACTTATTGATTTTCAACTGAAACAATGGTTGCTCGAACTCGCCTCATTGTTACGTTTGTAAGTACATTGCCTGCCCTGTGGTTAACAATACTGTATTTTGCTGTACTTGTACGCCGTTTCATAAACCTCTCCGATGATGAGCTTGTAGAGGTCGAAACAGGTGGGAGGGGAATTCCAAACAGGTGGGAGGGACAATCCAAACAGGTGGGAGGGACATTGCAAACAGGTGGGAGGAGCATTCCAAACAGGTGGGAGGGACAATCCAAACAGGTGGGAGGGACAATCAAAACAGGTGGGAGGGACATTCCAAACAGGTGAGAGGGACAATCCAAACAGGTGTGAGGGACATTCCAAACAGGTGGGAGGGACATTCCAAACAGGTGGGAGGGACAATCCAAACAGGCGGGAGGGACTATAAAAACAGGTAGGAGGGACATTCCAAACAGGTAGGAGGGACATTCCAAACAGGGGAGAGGGACAATCCAAACAGGTGGGAGGGACATTCCAAACAGGTGGGAGGGACAATCCAAACAGGTGGGAGGGACAATCCAAACAGGTGGGAGGGACATTCCAAACAGGTGGGAGGGACAATCCAAACAGGTGGGAGGGACATTCCAAACAGGTGGGAGGGACATTCCAAAAAGGTTGGAGGGACATTCCAAACAGGTGGGAGGGACATTACAAACAGGTGGGAGGGACATAAGTGACAAATGATTATTTATTAATTATTTGCAATGTGTTGGATCGAATAGCGTATCATCAATCTACTGAACGGTAAAGGTAAAGGTAAAGCAGTCCCGTTAGAGGCCTGGAGTGGCCCAGAGGGTTCCAGGAAGTTAAGGTTCCCAGATTTAGTGACGTCACAGGATGGTGGTAAGGTTGTCAGCCCTACGCACCGGCCGCCTTTACCTCCAGGAAATACTCCTGGTACTCATTTCTGTTAGAGGCTGAGTCGACCCCAGGATTTTATGTCAGTGAAAAATCCACTGACACCGGCTGGGATCGAACCAGCGACCTTCTGATTTGTAGCACAGCACCTTAACCACTGTGCCACCGCGGTCCCCGAACGGGGACCCTGCACTGGTCCTCACCAGCCCAGGTGTGCAGTAATGCAACTTGAGGCACCAGCCACTCACTTCCCTGCACACAAGACCGTCCGTGCGTAGTGAGTAACTACATCCGACCAGAGGTAAGCCTGTTTAAACGGAACACGGCGGATCTAGAGGAGTAAACCTCGAAAAAAATCCCCTAGTCCAAGGTTTACACTACCGAGCTGAGGGACTACAGACACATCTGCGGTGGTGGGTACGAAACCAAGAACGGTGAACTTCGAGAAGTGGCGACCCTCGGATTCAAGCAGCTTTACTGCGGCAGGCGGGGCTATACTGCAGTGGACAGAAGACATCCCTAGCTACTCGTGGGACAGCGATGATGATTAGAAAACTAAATTATAATACACAACCAGGAAGAAGGAACGACCAGAGGTCCTCTGGCAGCACTGAAGAGAATGGTAACCGTACCGAGGAAACTCAACATGGACCATCTCAAAGTCCACCTAACATCGGAGTCGGGCAAGAACATGGAAAGAAATTGAACAAACGACCCCGATGGAGCCGAGAGGAGATAAAGGAAGTGTTGTGGTGTTTCACGTACATTAAAGAAAAGACATTAGGAGAGAATTATAAGGAAGTATATAAATTATGGGGAGAGGAACCCAGTGACGAGAATGTATATAGATGCAAAAGCATTGTTAAACCAGAAGAACTACATCTTAAAAGCTCAAAGAAAAACGACTTTTGAAATCGATGAGCTAAAATAAAATATTATACTTAAAATAGGGGATGACACAGAAGATTACACAAACGGGATGAATGGTGACAAAATGGATACAAATGTTATATAGCACCAGAAGAGAGACCAAGAAAAAGAAAATACTGACTTTGGTAAAGTAGAGAATAACAAACAACCAAGTGCTGAAGGAGAGCAGCACACACTTAAGAATAAGCTAAAGGAAGACCTTAGAATAATGTGACATAAGGTGAGGCTCCTACAAATGTGTGAAAAGGAGAAACTGCCAAAACTAAAAACAAACAGCAAACTGATAAAGCTTGAAGAAGAAATAAATGGAGTAATTGAAGAACTTTTAGAAGAAGATGAAATGAATATAAGAGATATAAAAAACCTCATATATGTTGCAGCCACAATTATGACACAAACACTGAATGAGCCCAGTAAAAGAAGCAAAAACAGAAGAGATGTTAAGTTCTGGAAAATACGAATGCAGAAACAGATAAGCAGCTGGAGAAAAGAGTTACCAATAATAGCTGAAACTGGAACAGGCTCTGATAATGGAAAGCTTCACAGGAAAAAGGGGAGGTTTTTCAAAAATATAGGGTGACAAATGCTAGGGAAGTTTCACAGTTGACAGAAATAATGAAACAGAAAGTGCAAGCAAAAGGTCAAAAAATTAGAAGGTATGAAAAAAGGGAAACCCAGTATAGTCAGAATAAGACGTTTAAAGAAAACACTAAAAGATTTTACAGAAACCTGGGCATGAAAAATATAGAGGTCAGAGAACCTCCCTCTATGGCAGAAGCAGAGACTTACTGGAAGTCACTATGGGGAGAAGAAGCATAGCATAAAGAAAGAGCAGAATGGATAAGAAAGGAACAGAAAAGCAAAGTTAGTTACATGGGTTGGATTCTTATACAGTTTACGGATATTACTTTATATTTGTCTAAAGCTCGCAATTGGAAATCTCATGGAAGTGATCAAATACAAAATTACTGGCTTAAAGCTTTCCAAGCTACTCACAGCCATATTACCAAAAACTTCAATGCAATAATAGAGGAACCGGAGAAGGCACCTGACTGGCTGACCAAAAGAATAACGTATTTGATACCAAAATCAAGAGACAGCAAGGAAGTTGGAAACTACCGACCAATTACATGCTTAACGACCATGTACAAAACCCTAACAGGAATGAGAGCTAAAAGAATTTCCACACATTTGGAAGAACAGAGCTTACTACCAACAGAGCAAAAAGGATGTCACCCTGGAAGTAAAGGTTGCATGGATCAGTTAATGATATCAAAGGCAATATATGAGGACTGCAGGAGAAGAAACAAGAACTTAAGTATAGCCTGGATTGATTACCAGAAAGCATTTGATAGCGTTCCACATAGTTGGGTGGAAAA
>Ga0123357_10005826_pt1 | contig 14852 bp, 9 predicted proteins | sample TergutEmb28metaG_FD_89873 | JGI IMG/M metagenome (GOLD analysis project Ga0123357, IMG submission 89873) | Embiratermes neotenicus P4 segment gut microbial communities from Petit-Saut dam, French Guiana - Emb289 P4 | ecosystem: Host-associated > Arthropoda: Insects > Digestive system > Gut ...
CAGGATTTTTATTTATAGAAAAATTTTGTATAGTTGCTGTAACATGACGAGTTCTATATCCAAAAGTCATTACTGACATGTACTGGATTTTACGGAACTGAAATAAAAATACAATACAATACAGTGTATTTGAATGACTATGTAAATGATATGCACATATACATGATAATTCTAAGTTACATTTTATCTTGTATCCTTGTACTATGTGAATATATTTCTCTATGTACTACATGTTGACAAGTTCTATATCTTGTGGGCTTAGGCCTTGTACAGATCTAACGAACAATAAAATTAAATCAAAATATGGCATTGTTTATATCGTTAAATCCTTTTTAATCTATTCGCTTGTTGATCACCATATCTGATTTGTGTTTTTGACTGCGTCCTAGGTACTCAACCTCTCATGGACTTATAGCATGTATGAAATAAATAAATAAAATTATTTAAACGTTTCTAACACAAATGTCACAAAACTAAACTAACAGAAGTAACGCATTTGCCAACATCCAAACCTGTTAATAATACAAAGAGACGATCTGTGATACAAAGTATCAAACCTCCATCACATCAACACCCACTATTCCTGATTCCCGCGTCTTTATGATCACGAATAATGTGTACACAGGTCATATCGGAATGAGCACGGAATAATAGGGGAACCCGAGATTACATTATTCCAGGCGATAACCGGTTCAAAATTGGTAGGGAACGGATTATTGCGATTATAATAAAATCAATCCGGAGATTTTGTAATTAAACTTGCATGTTAACGGATCGTTGCGAAACGAAAGTCACATTGGCATTTTCATATTGCAGTTTCTTCTTATTCGTCATACCTGTATTATTACACAGATTTACGTCTTTAAATATACGTAAATTTATGTAAAAGGACTACGTGAAAACTGTTAAGTAGGAAAATTAAAGAAACTAAAACCTGTCCAAGTACAGCGTAAGCTGTCTGGATTATACAAAAGCAGAAAAGAAACTGCAAACTCATGGGACCCTAGGATCACCACTGTTTACCCACAAACATGTCTCCTGAATTTGTTGACTGCTTGCCTCATTTCGAATTAGACGAACAATGCATATGAAACATTAAAAAACATTAATCAGTGTTTCAGTAATAGGCGCACATCGTAATATAGGTCATTATACGTAACAAGACTTACGGTGACATAAGTGAAATAAAACATATACAATTTAAAAATGCCAAAATGATGTGGAAAATTCATTACATATGATTAATTATTGTTACTTTATTTACGCTATAGTAGCTGTTTTATTAACTTATATTTATATAAAGATGATGCCAGGGTGGAATACCGCGACAACATGCAAATTTGTGCAGTTGTGCACAAAATAAGACGAATGCTTTTGGAACAAACTGTGTGTTGCGTACCATAACGAGTCGAGAGAATGCTTTGAAAGAAATCGTTGTCCTCATGTCAATGCAAGAGTCTAGAATAAACGATGTCAAACGAAAGATTAAAGGTCGCCCCAAGTAAAAAGCTTGCTTACGAAACGTGTCAGCCAGTAACCTACACACCAGTGTCATTATTTTGACTTCAGGTAAATTGGGTTTGACGCATTTACGAGGGACAATTTTTCGATGCTGAGTAAAGTATAACTTTCTAACGACATACGACAAATTGAAACTTGTGTCACATTATGTACTAATCCATGCACATCATTAAATTAAACGGGAAGTTTATTAATACGCAGTAAGTGTGTCACATTTCTGCCCGTCGATTTTGATATGCTCTACTTCGTGATTCAGAGGAGGCCATGTATTTTCCCAGAAATAGTTATCACCACTGGTGTTCTGGGAAGGAAATGCTGTTGTTGTTGTTAGTTCATGACCGTTTGTCATGTTAAGGAACGCCGATGCAAAGCCAGTGTGTTAAGAAACTATACAGTTGCAGAAGAAATATAACTGCTGGGAATGAACGACATAGTTTCTGAATGCTAGACGACTGGTAACATGGCACATTCATAGATATGGAGGAAGTGGCAGGAATTGTATAAGTATCTTCATTGAATTACGTTGATTGTAGATTTTCGAAAGGAGAACGAGTTCTACAATGTCAGAATCGTATGGTACGTTATGTGTGCGGCTTGAGCGTTGGTACAAACGTTCAGTTCATATATTACAAGCAATATATGTTTTATGTCTAACATTTTCAGATTTCTTATTCAAGTTTCTGGTTATTGGGAGTGCAGGATCAGGGAAGTCATGCCTGTTACATCAATTTATCGAAAGCAAGTGTAAGTATATGTTACTGTAGGAACCAATTTAAGGTTAGTTTTTTTTTATAAAGTGAGTGTAATTTTTTGAAAATGTAATATGCAATTCTTTCCTGCAGTTAAGGATGAGAGCAGTCACACAATTGGTGTAGAATTCGGGTCAAAAATAGTAAATGTTGGAGGAAAATCTGTAAAGCTTCAAATCTGGGATACTGCGGGACAAGAAAGATTCAGGTATCAGTTATGATGTTCTTTGACACATCTCACTCTTTGAATGTGTAAGGTTGAAACTAAATCAAGTTCTTTGTTTGTTATTGGATATACATCATATTTGTATAGTTACACATTGTGTTTAGATGATTAGGGCTGTTGTATATGATATGATGAGGTTAATTTTGTTCAGTTGTCAACAACTGTGAGAGGATCAAGGAAGGGCAAATATGCTAATGATGTATATATATATTTTTTTTAAGGTCAGTAACGCGTAGCTACTATAGGGGAGCAGCGGGTGCACTGTTGGTGTATGACATTACCAACAGGGAAACTTTCAACTCTCTTGCAAATTGGTTGTCTGATGCACGTACACTGGCTAGCCCAAACATCATCATTCTCTTAGTAGGCAACAAGAGAGATCTGGATGGCGACAGAGAAGTAACATTCCTTGAGGCAAGCCGATTTGCCCAGGAAAACGGTTAGATTTGCTTCTGTTTTAATAATACATTCCATTGGATCATATGCATGATTTTTCACATAAGCACATTGTGAAACATAATGCTTAAGTTATGCATAATTAATTTCTGCCAGACACATGCCAGCATCTTGTGTGTGTGAAGAGGGATGGGGTGTCTGCTCAAAATAAAGGTCTGGTACAATCAAACCCCATCAGAGTGTCATTCTCTCCACTACCAGCATAACCATTGAAGCAGGAATTCTAGTACATTAGAAATGTCGTTTGTTTCCTCTGTTGGGCGTATTTTAAATTAAAAATTAATTTCTGTATGGTATATTGAATAATGTAGTTCATGTATTGAGTGTAAAAGAGAAGTCAAAATTGTGTGGAATTTAGCATATTTTCTAACATTACCATCTTGCCTTTGTTGCTGCTGTTAGTGCCTTCTGTGTACCAGTTTTATTTTAAATTTCTAAAAATTAATTTTGGTCAGTGGCACTGTCCAGAGCAGCTATAACATCTTCAGTTTGAGTTGCATTTTTTTTTTTGCATCCATTTCACCAATATAGGCAACATATCCCAAGTTTTTCATATTTTGTACTCCTGAGTTGTTGCATACTTTACATGTTTCTTCTCTAGTTTTATTTTCCTGAGAATATTTCTAACACATTGCTTGTGTACTTAGTGCATAAAAATAACAAATAGTTGGCAGGGTGCAGATGGCTTGCACAAGATACTGTTTGTCAACACATGCCATTTTTCTTGTACATATATTGCTGTCCTTTCCCCTGCAGGACTGTACACAGTACAGTCATTAAATGCAGACTTAAGTTTGTATCAGTCACAAAATACTTTTACTAACCTTAATTATACCAGGGTGGGTATTTAAATTTTAGCACATAGTTTTTGAAAAACATGGTATTTGAACAGAAAGGGATAACATTTTGAAACCAATGGTATTTTGTGGAAAATAAAACAGAGATGATGTAGCATGTCTTAAAAGTGTAGTATATTTCCTTGTTGCATGAATATATAAAATAAATTTTGGGGGGCATTTGTCTGTGTACCATAGCATATGCAAATACAGTGGGTGTTAAAAACAGCAAATGATCGAAAGATAATACACACAGTGGAATGTATTCTGTCAAGTAAACAGTTGACTGTTCTGCTGGAATTCGTGAAATTTTGACCTTCAATGTACATAACGTATTTTGAAATTTCCATTTCCAAATTATCACCTCTCCTATTAGGAGCTTATTCACCTGTTTGGATTTGTAATTTCACCAGTTATGTCATAAACCCACCCTTCCCCATGACACTGCAGGCCACTTCTTACCTAAGTAGGTTTCCAGTGTTGATGCAGTAATTTTTACAACTAAATACTCTGGGGAGCTGACTATTTTAGCCAGTGGAAACAGATCACATTGTGCCACATACGACTGTATTGTGGTGCATAACAGTATATTAGTATTAACCACAGGTGCTGGTAGAGGGTGGCTAGCTGGGCTGATGCTTTACCGAGGAATTTCTTCTCTAATTACATAACAAATGTCCTTAAGAGGAACACTGTGGTTTGCTTTTACTGATTTAGTTTTTGCAGTAATACTGTGGTAAATTGAGTTTTCATGTCATTCATATATTTATTAATAAACAGTTTTACATGGTGTTATGGCCTGGATAGCTCAGTTGGTATAGCGACTGACTACGGGTTGGATGGTCTGGGATTGAATCCCGGTGGGGACAAGATTTTCCGCCTGTCCAGACCGGCCCTGGGGCCCACCCAGCCTCCTGTACCAGGTCTTTCCTGGGCGGTAAAGTGCGGCCGTGGCGTGATGCTGACCACTCACCCCGTTCTAGTGCCGCAGTCATGGAAGTGTAGAGCTATACCTCAACCCACCCTCTGGGCCACACTGGGAACACACTACCTTTTTACCTTTATTACATGGTGTTAGGTATGCTGTGGAGTGAAGGTACTCACAAATGTTTCGTGTGAATTCCTGCAGCCACCATCTTCAGAGTAGATTCTTGTCCCTGCATGGAGGTAGCATGCTACTCTGACACATCTGCAGTGCCTAGCCGGCTACGCAGCATCACATCCCAGAGCATGACCTAAATACTCAATGCCATAAAACCTCAGACCTATTATGATTTGTTATGATACAGGTCTCAGGGGAGTCCATACCATACTTACTGAGATGTGCTGTAGGACACTCTTCTGTCTGGCACATAAGACTTGGATTACTTTGTTTTCCTTTCTTTACAGAGCTGATGTTTCTAGAAACAAGTGCCAAAACAGGGGAAAATGTAGAAGAATCATTTCTGAAATGTTCCAAAACAATTCTGGCAAAAATTGAGACAGGTATGTTATACTCTAGGGAAGATAATGGGCAGGGATTGAAGGCTTAGTAGAAGTCCTGTAGAGAATTTATTTGATGGCCTCTGAATTATTACAATTGAATTCTGCTAGCTGTTACTGGCTACACTGAATAACACAGATTTATTATGTTGTGTTGGCAGTAGACAGCAGGGGCTGCATTTACATTACAAAATATGTTGTGCATTAACCAAAATTCAGAGTATCAAGTTCAGAATATCAGAGTTGAAATGCTGGTAGCAAGTAACTATCAAAGAGTAGAGCGACATCTTAATCCATGTTTTTACTGTTCATAAAGAGGTAATTGGGACACATCAAGAACCAGCTGTGTGAATTGTAAAGCACCCACATGGCTAATACACACTGACCAGATATCATGAAAAGAGGAGTGTGTTGACAAAATGCAAACAGTAATGCCCATCTGCCACATATAATGTACTTAGTATTTTAGACCAAGTACCAGTAGAGAAAAAAATGTATTACAGAGTGGATAAAGAAGGGAGGGACTGATTTTGTCATTTTCATAACAGTATTCATCACTTGATATCAGTTCTGAGTGTGGATAAATTAATGAAGTTCAGAAAACTTCACAGGGTGAAATATACCTTAATCAATGCTAAGCTTACATCACTGTCCATCCACTTTTCACTAGGTGAACTTGACCCAGAGAGGATTGGTTCAGGAATTCAGTATGGGGATACATCCACACGCCGTTTGCACCGGGAAAAGAATCGCCGGCAACCAGACTGTATGTGTCGCACGTAGAATACCAAAGGGCTATGAAAATGATGAAGCAGCCCTATGCTGTATTTACTGTTTATCTAATGTCACCTGCAACGACAGAAAATTTCTGAGATTCAGACATTGTAAGAGATGTCCTGTTATGTGATAAAAAGGTAATTCTTAGTGAATAGGATTTTTAGAAATTAGTAGTTATTTTCATATATCTTACATAAACATCAGTGTTGTGAATGTTTTCAAATTATTTTATGTAAACATGATACATCCTTCAAGACTTTGTTTATACAATTTAACAACCTATCTGTCAAGTCAGTTTTCACTGCACAAATATTTTTTTACTATGCAATTCCCATAATGGTTGAATCTGATGTTTGTGGTTTAGGTCCGTCACTAATCATTACTGCACATTGTTATAAAACTACCACATGTTCAGATCGGTCTACAAAAGGGCCAACTATAATTGGAGAACAGAACTGAGTAGTCTGTTTGCGTAATGGCACAGAATGTACTAGGAATATACCACCTCCTAGTTTGAGATGATTACTATTTGGTGTTGGCAAATTTATTGTCCACATGACAGAGCCATTGTCTTCACAACACACTGAAAGTGGTTAGTCAGGGTCCTTGCTGCATCATTAACCTTTTGGCGCCGGAATTATTTTTTTTAATTTTAGCACACCCTGTATATAAAATGTGAATAATACAGAAACTAAATACATTAGATTTATGAAACAAACTGCATTTTGAAGAGGAAAAAACGCAGAGTATATACCACATTTAAAATATTTAGTACTTATATTTGTTGAATAAATATATAAAATGCAACATTTAGAGGTTAGCAGTGCAGTATGACCACTATAGTCGTTGTTAGGCGTCAAAAGGTTAACAATGTATGGCATATCCTCAGAGATGTTGCAGTCTTGTGTATTGGTTAACACAGGGTGAACATGGACCATGTTTCTTTGTATTTTTACAAAGGTAAAAATTGGGAGTCTGAAGTCTTGTTGTGAAAGCAGCCATGAGTACATGCACACATATAGCAGTACCAAGGGTATTGTTCATTTGCACTTTTCTGGGGTTCTTTGGCTAACACAGCAGATGAATCATGTTTGCTGCAACCATGCATTCCACAACACAAAGCCATTATGCAAACATATGCTCATATACAAACATTTGTTAAGCTCATGTGTAATGTGTATAGCTCTTGTTCACAGTTGCCATATAAATATATCCTGTGGTATTTAACAGCACATGTTACAGTATATTGCATTAGGTTGCAGTTACAATTACAATATTTAAATAAAATGCAATACATTTTATATTTTGACAGTGATTTCTAGAGTTGATGGCATTTTGTAGTATAGGAAAATCCACTCAGGGTCAGTGTGACCATGTTTAGCACTATGTATAGTAATGTATAAAAAGGCAAAAACCCTAATTTTACACCAGTTTGGCATTTACTGGTTTGGATGCCTTATAAGAGGCCTGTAAAGACACTGGTGAAACAGGTTGTGATTGACAGTTTGGGTATGATACATTTGAAGGACCAATGGGGCAAAAACTTACCTTCCATCAGGGTTGTACCGCGTTCCACATTCTGTACGTGAATTATAGTTTTTATATTCATTCTAAGTGGAAGTCTAAACTCCATGCTCGTAGATTCCTCATAGGAGAAATTTTGTCACAATGAGTAGACAATTTTAGTAAAATCTGGAAGAAAGGGTTAGTGTAGCGAAGCATTCAGTACTATGGGGGTGATTTTTTCAAAATGAAGCTGCCTCTGGCTGAGAGGACAGAGTTACTTTAAAGGCAGCCTAGCACTCTGATGAAAGGAAAACTGGAAAAGGGAATGATGGACACAAAGGTAGTGCAGAGCCTGTTAGTACTCAATTAAGCGAGATACGTGCATATCAGAACCGAACTTTCCTTTTGCTGCTGATAACGTAACTATAGCTTTTAAGAGAGACATTTGTCATGTCACTCAGCTTACATATAATGCATAAATACCAAAAACCAAACCCTGCATCACATTTAATGCTGTACTACAAGGGCAGTGGCTACAGTGGTCAGTTGTTGCTTGGTGCAATGTTGCAATTTTTGTGATCTGTATTTATCTACAAGGGTAATGTATATTTGAAGTTAGCAGTGCAGAATTTACACATTCTTCTTCTTGAGACATTTTTCACTCTAGTCAGTACTTATCAAAATACAACATGCCTGCAAAATATATTTGCCGTTGAGAATTTTATATTTTCCTAATTATGATATGCTTAGAATTTATTTTGGAAGAGTTCAATATGTGCTCCCTTGTTATATGGCAGATGTCTGACATCATCTGGAACCATACACCTTTATTTATTTATTCTGGGTCCTAGCATAGGGATATCATTTACCTGGACGTCTGAAAACTGTTTTTCCACAACCTGTAGATCGGGAAGTTGAGTTTTCCACGTTTTGTCTAAATACATGCACTCTGTGATACACCGTTTATGACATGTAACAATTCCTGCACGTTTCGGTACAGAGGTGCTATCCTCAGGGAGTCATTATTCAAAGGTATATAATCCAACATGCCAGTTTACGTTCTGTTCCTCTTGTATGAATGACAAAAATCTTCAAATGCTAAAATACATAAAAATGATGACCAAAAAATATATTACATTAAAATACAATAAAACAACTAGAAACTGGGGTGGTGTATGTTACATATTTCAATAGTATAATACTGTAATTGTGGCTTTATTTTCTGGGGTACACAGAAGTGCAGTGTATGGAAGTACTGGATACATAGACTGGTTTGAAACATATAAACATGAGATTGTCATGCCCCTTGAAGCAGTAACACTGGAAATGCTTATCTGTGTTTATTATCAGCAGCATTACAAGAGGTGCACATATCAAACAAATTCCAATTGTGTAATCATTTTCATTTCATTCATTTATCTACCATGGTTACAAAAACATAAATACTTGAAACACACAGCACAATATTTAGACATAGTGTACTATGTATGAATATGTAGAAGTTAATATATTCTTTTGACATTCAGAGGACCATGCATCATGATATATTCTTATAATAAAAGCCAAATGAGATGCACTATTTCTCATACTTATTTGATAAAGTACTCTACATGTTTCGGACAGTGGACCTGTCCGAAACATGTAGAATACTTTATCAAATAAATTTGAGAAATAGTACATCTTATTGACTTTTATTATGAGAATTAATATTTTCTGTTTGGTTTATGTTTTTATATCTGGACAGTATGGTAAGAAGTCTGTGAATACAAAATTTAATCAGACCCATTCATTATCATTTGTGTGTGTACAACACTAAACATGAGGCAAGGGAGTCATCATAAAACACACTGCGTGGCAAGTTGCTTTCAAAGCAGTCATTTGTATTTTGAACCTCTGTTACTAAAAGTTTTTTTTTTTTCTACTGCCACTTTAATTATGAAAGGTTCGTGAGAATGCTCTGAAAATACTCATGACAGAGGGATGTGTCTTGTTCTTAAAATATAATATATGAGCTCAATCAAGATTGAGTTTTGCTAGTCTTGTGCAATGGTGGAAAGGGAACACTGATGTAAAGAAACCAAAGGATAACCTTCAATTAACTGACTTTTGAATACACTCACATCTCAGAAAATACTATTTTATGCAACAGTTTAAATATTTAAGAGGAAGTACCTATAATAAATATAAGGCATATGTCTATCAGTTATGCTTTGTAACTGAAAAACTAATAATGGCAACAGGTTAGTGTACAAACAAAGTTGTTTATTTTACAAAGAAAAACTTTAGAAAAATTGTTAATTTTGCTGTTACTTTCATGGGTGCAAGTCCAAGCCAAGTCCTGTTTCCCAGGAAGTGTCTTAGGACTTTGACAGTAAGTACTGTTAATTGCTAAGCAGCCATTAGGTATCTGCTGACATTGTGTGTGTGTGTGTGAATCCAAGAATGTACAATGTTAAACATAACTACTGCAAACAAGATTGCACAAGGTGTATGCCAGTACACAGGCTTAGAAATGTGTTCTTTACTTTTCAAACATCACACAGTCAAACAGCACATGTGTAAAAACACTCTCATTTATATCCTTAAGAAAAGTATGTATTTCACTGTACCAGTTTTTACAGCACCCACAAATGCTCGTGACATTATTTGAAGATCTTGTGTAACAAATTTGGCCTAGATCAGACAAGTTTGGTAAGTATGCATAGGGAGTCATTTACAGCGATATCTAAAGTATGGCTTTCACTTATGCTGTTGATTTTAAGGAAACTAACACCCAATACATTTTTATGGATATCTGCAGTAGTGAATTTTATCCACATTGGTGGGGGGGGGGACATACCAAATTTGGGCAAAATTCCACTTATGCCCCAAGAGACTCACGGCAACGCTGTATTTTTGTTTTAAATTTCCTACAGGCAGTTGTAATGAAGTGGCACAAGCACACACACATACATATATTTTTGAGGCAAGACCAGCCACTTTTAGGTGCTGAAAAAACAAACAGTAAAAAGCCTATGGAAGTATACAACTTCTGTGAAGGTACTACATATTTTTGTAGAATGTAAAACAAGGTGGCCATGCAAAATTCTCTTTCACTTTTGGTTTTTGATAGTGATAATGAAACATTCACACAAGGCACAGGAAAGTGGATGCAAGATCAGCACCCTTATGTATTATGTATGAAGTGCTGTTTGTAATTCAACAACTATAGATGTGGCTACATGTAGAACTTAACTTTCAGGTATAACTGACAAATTAGCTGAATACTTTATCTGTACTTAAGTGACAAGTCTTACACAAAAGTAAAATAAAAGAGAACTTGGATACCACTAATAAATATATGGAACTAGTAATCTCTGCAAGAAAATGGGCTTTCAGTTATGCTTGAAATTCCTTACTATGTATGGCTAATGTTGAATGACAGCAGTCTGGTACTTATATATGAATCAGGATATGAATTTTGAGAACTAGAAGGCAGAATTAGAACTTTTTTTTTTTTTTTTGAGGTTACTCAAAACGAATAACAACACAAGTGAATTTATCTTCATATTTAGCAATGACAGAGACATTTTAATCACCGTCGTACAAAATAAAACATTTCACTTACAAGTAACAGCTCAGTGTTAATGTATACCACATAAATAAAGGTATCAGCACACATGAGTGCACATAATATCTTGGGTCATGTGTCACATCCCACGTTACTGTTAGACATTTTGTGTAATGTTCCCACAAGATTTCTCACAGAAGAAACTACAGTGGTCGTACTGTACTTTGTTGATCATAAGACGCAACTTGATTGTAGAAGGCAAATTTAGTGGGAAAAACATTTAATTCACATTTGAAGCATGTTTCAACCATAAGATGCAGGACAATTTTATACATTTTTTTAAGGAAAAAAGTGTCTTATGGTCTGCACAACACATTATTTGCTGGCATTATATAATATGATGATGAAAATGTGTAAATAGAATGTAATTATTCTAACCTGAAAGAATAATGCTTTGCATGTAAGTAATAAAGAGTACTGAAAATTACAAGGGATGATGCATTTTGTCATACTAGATCCACAGTAACTACTACTTTGGTAAATATGAAGTGGAGTGGCTCAGTAGGTATAGTCACTATGTAATGGTGACACTGAGGAAATTGGGCTTGATTCCTGGTAAGGGCTGGCATATTCTTGTGTCCATAGCATCCTGGTTTGGCTCTGGGTGCTCATCCAGCTTCCTCCTCAAAAGGTATCGTGGACCCTTTCTCTGGGGTGTAAGGTGGTTGGGGTGTGAGGCTGACACTCACCTCAAAACAGTGCTGAAGTTAATATTATATCCAGATATGTCTTCACTCACCATACGCCTTTACAGTGTGGTGCTCGAACTGAATGTCCGGTATGATGTGCAGAGACCGGAATTTGAATTATACCTGCATCAGGAGGCAAGTAAATGGCTGCCATCCATACTGGATGTTCCATGCCAAAGGGTTAATTATAGAATTTTACCTTTACCTGTCTGGGAAATCTTTATTAGAGTGGGGTAATAGAAAATAATTTCATGAATACTTTTACATACATCTACATACATATATGTAACATAATACTAAATTGCTAAATGTTGAAGTGAAGTGTAAGTAAATTAAAGACATGTCTAGTGGTACAATACTACATCTTCAGAGGGTTCTCAGTTTAAGCCTTAAACATATCTGTGCAGATATTTCCATCAGTGGGGATAAAAGAATATGGACTACAGACCCACCACCTTGGAAATGACTTCTACACCTTCACTTATGTGGGCTGATGCCAGAATGGTCAAACATACCACACCTAGAGGCATTAGGAACCAACCATATTTTGAAAACTTTTTACAGTGCTCTTCCAAATCCTGTGACTAATACTACACATAATACTATCGATACATCCATAACCTACTGATCACTACTCACTTACCACTAAAACTAAATAAAATTCCATCGTGAATGCTTCCACTTCAGTTTCTTCCTTTAGTCTTCCCAGGATGGAAGAGGACAGTTAAGTGAAAAAGAACATGCAGCATTCAATGTCACCAGCATGTAATACAATTGCTTCATTGTTAAATATACTGACTGGGATGAGGTTGGAATGAGACACAGAATACTATTCATATGCATGTTGCAGTGCAAGAGATAAACAGATATGTTTGTTGGAGCATTAGGCAACTGAGACAATAATGGAAGAATATGCACTGTATCTGTTCTATGAACATTTCAAATTAATCGCTTGTCACTGAAAATGTTTATGCAGCCTCAATTATCAAGTGTGGCTGCCAACCATTTTCTTTATTAATACGTGGATTTTGTGTTGAAAACCTCTGTCCAAGCTTAATATGCATGTTGTACCTTCTGAAGATTCATTCACTACTTTTATGTGGATGTTCACCTTTGAATATGTTCTTGAATGCAGACTGTTGTGTGGCTCACTGGTTAGCTATAGCAGAATATGTTCCTGTTAGTGTGCAAGTTACGATTATTACATTGTCCTCATGCTTCCCTTTACCATGTATGTAATTTTCTTTACAAGATATATTGCATGTAGACAGTTATGCTTGCAGGTGTAACTACAGAACATGCTTCCAACTTCTAACAAATGGGAAACATTTGCTTGAAAACTGCTACTCTAAAAGTATGAGTGTATCACTCTTCAATTAGTGTTTGTTCATAGCTTCAACCTTTCTCACTGTACTGAGAACACAAGTGTTCCATCACCACAGCCTACATCATTTCACATTAGCTGCCCTTAACCATATTCTCCACCTTACATATTTTTTTTATGACACCACCTTGTGCATCTAGTCATACCTTCTCTTGAGTATCACCACATAAAGGGCATTCTCTGTATTAATTCCTACTAAACTGCTTGTCTTTACTTCTGTTCATATAAAACAGATAACTTAAAAAAGAAATTGACAGAATTCTGGACAGATAGTTATCCCCTGATTAAGTTTTGGTGTTAAAATAAGTTTCGTTTGATATAAGTAAATTATCTTTGGACAAAAATGATTCTGTACTAAAGAACATCTAATAAAACTAAGATATATTAAAAACCACAACAGGAAAGAATCTTTACTATAGAGGCTGTACTTAGTAGTCTACTACAATAATTCCAAGAAATTTTAAAGGTAAAAAAAATATGTTTTCCTCACAACATGACCACCACATACCTTACATGTGATCATATCCCAACCTTCAGGCCAAGCACCCCTACAAAACCAACTCCTTTATTTGATATTGGCATTTGGCACACCACATAAAAGGGTGGGTCATCATATTCCCCTAAAAACTCAGCATAAGAGAGATTCAATAAAAGACACTTGATACAAAGACAAAGCTGTATCTCAAGATATCTTTGATGGCTTATTCACCATAATTCCAGCTGTACCTTATGCACAACTGCACATACCGTTTATAAGAATCATTATAAATGGCATATATCACATGGATCACAATTCTGTGGCCAAATATCCCAAACAAATCTGAACAAACTAAGGACAACCATGAAGAATGTCCAGACAGATGGCAATGACCAACACTTAAATGATGTATTTCGTGAACAAAATACAACATCCAACCAGTGCTTTAAATAATTTGGTCGTATCTCAAGAAAATAAAAGTTCCCTGTTTTACGTGACACCTGAGCTCCTCATGCCACCTGTGATTTGGTCTACACTTTTCTGGGATATAACAATTATGTGGTTTTGCAGACATGTACAAAGGTTTGGAAGAACTTGCAATCCCCATCCTCACCACCTTAAGATGGAGGCAGCAGGTCTCTGAAGCACTGGTACATGTCTACATTGTCACATTTGATCTTTCCCCTATTCCTTCATGTAACTTTCTTAGCCCTTCCTCTATCATTCAGACCCTAGTTTTACAATCAAAAAAAGTAAGTTCTTCACATTGGAAACTGCAGGCCTTCAATTTCTATCAAGCTGCCAATGCTCCAGACATTACAGCTTCTTAATGAAACAGAATTAGTAACACATCCCTAAGAAGGCCACATTCTTTGGCTCATGCTGCTCCCAACCATGGCTTTTTGTCATTTCTTGTCAAATCATTTGAATCATCTGTCACAACTACTGGTACTAATGGTACTGTAACCACACCACACTATTTATTTGTAAAAATTTACAATGATAAATAACATCCAAGTGATACAAGAGATGTGATAAGAATAGATATGTTTGGTGCTGGCAAATTAAAACTGTGAGCAATTTATAAGAGGGGGGGGGGGGGGTGAAAATATAAAATTAAAAAAAAAATGCATTGCAA
>Ga0123357_10005827_pt1 | contig 14852 bp, 11 predicted proteins | sample TergutEmb28metaG_FD_89873 | JGI IMG/M metagenome (GOLD analysis project Ga0123357, IMG submission 89873) | Embiratermes neotenicus P4 segment gut microbial communities from Petit-Saut dam, French Guiana - Emb289 P4 | ecosystem: Host-associated > Arthropoda: Insects > Digestive system > Gut ...
CCTGATGATGGCCCACATGTAGGGCCGAAACATGTAGTTGTTGTTGATACCAATTATATTAATAATAGAGGTGATAATTGTTGTGTTTGACTGCGCGTACTCTACACGTAACTCCTTTCTATTGATACTGTTGCCAGTGAGCTGTTTAGGCCCCGTTTTGATAATGCTAATACAGTGTGACCACAACGTGAGTTTGCTTCATTTCATAAAAGTATGTCAGTATCAATAAAGTAAAACAGTAAAACAAATTGTAACTCAGTAGTACTTCTTATGTTTTGGATGTAGGTGTCCTAATTCGTATGAGTTTCACTTGTAACACTACATGGCTTTATATCCAGTTCAGCTGTTGACGGGCCGTGTACACTGATCATGTCTTGGGTAAATCTGCGTGGATTTTTTTCTGATTATTCTGCTTTTTTAAGTGTTCTAATGGTGTCACTTTGAGTGTGCTTGTGATATGTGTAACCCCTGTCTATCCCCTCACTAATTCCGTACGTTAAGGTCCATGAGAATCCAATAGGCTGTCATTCATTCAGTCAGTCAGTAAGTCAATCAGTCATGAAATTCCGCACACTTTATGGAACCCGATGGTTCATCGGGGTGTTCGTACTGCATTTATATACTGAATGTATGTGTTTGGTAAGAAAGTTTCCTTTATGTAACATCTCCTCCTTAGCTGAGGCTGATGCTGTTACATCATATTCTGGATGTTTAAAAGCCGTAAACAACCCATTCTTTGTGGGGAATGATAGGGCTTGGAAGTAAACGACAGAAACGTCCGTCTTTTTCAACGTACGCTTCTGTTATTCTTTGTAGCTGACTTTTTTTTTTTTCCACACGAAAATGTATGACAGTGTTATTCATGATTTTACTGCACCCTGATATTTTTGGTTTTTATGTCTCTGATCATTTTACTGGCTGTTGTAATGCACTTTCCTGTAATAAAGTAATTGTCGAACAAAGAGGATATAACTGATAGCTCAATTGTGACGTTGTAATCCGTGTATGTAACCACTGATGATCTTATTCGTGAGTACAGGACTTTGTGAGAATAGTAATAGGCCTTATTCCATTGCAGGCACCTGCTTTTTGACACACGCTCATACAGGCACAGTAGTGCTTCTGAGGTGCTGGCCTAATTTATTTCTGCAGGTTGACGTGTGTCCTGTGAGTACCTTCGTTTTTTTCCTGAGCACAGTGATGTGCAGTGAACATCACGTGGTCTACTATTTTAATGCTTCCATCTAAGACAGGCGAAGTGCTAGCATATTGGACAAAATTACGTAACGAGTAGCCTGGCGGGTTGTGTTCTACTTCATGTATTTTTACGGTGGTCATCTGGAAGATCATTGGCTGCTCGTGTAGTACGCATGGGAAATGATAAATGTATATAGCAGTTTAGTTGTAAATTATGAAGGGATGAAACTGCTATGGAGGTTTAGGTTTAGACAGATGGCTAATGGTAAAATATAGACAGAATTAGCCATTTAAAGACGAAAATAACCTGAATTTATGTGTAGGAGGATTTAAGTTCGTATCGCGCAGTAAACACCGTCCGTCTCGGTTACAAAAGACAGCCAGTAAATGCTGTAGAGGTAAATTTAGAGAATAGTACAAAAGATAGAATGCATGCTGTGGACGCAATGTATGATTTCTGAATGTCAGTTTGCTGGTACATGTAGTAACCACTAGGCTCTAAAGGGTTTAAAGAAATGGGATTTGGTGTAGTGGACTGAATTCATGTGGCTGAGGGCAGGCGCCGTCGACGGACTCCTGTGAACACGGTAATATATTCTCCTCTGTTGGATTAGTATGCAGCAGCTACAATATGCTAATGCGCTCGTGAGTCGCGGTTCTGTTCTGTTCTGTTCTGTTCTATTTCATTCCGTACGAACTTTATAATTAAGATTTTACTCGGGGACTTCGACATATTAAAATTCGTTCAAAGTTGGTCTAGAATTAGTGCCAGGTTGGATTGCAGGCCATTGAAGTGTAAAACATGGAGGCTGACATTAATTAAATAATTCAATTAAAATGCCTTATCACTGTACCGCGTGTCCAATGGTGCGACTCGAAATTACATGGGAATTGTTTCTGGTACCGGCAGCTTTTCCTGACTTGTAGAAAATTTTGTCACAAGTCGGGGACTTGTTACATAGATCGAATTTTGAATTCTTGCGGATTTTTTCCCCAACTGGATTTTCTCGGCCTATGCGGGTTGCCTTGTCCCTTCTCTCTCCCCCCCCCCCCCCCTCCCCCTCCCCAATCCTTTCTGATGACGCGCAGTTCAGTGCATCCAGTTTGTCGGTCTACATGTACTTGTCCTGTTGATTTGCGAACTCGATGAAGCAGAGTGCTTCTTCAAAAACTAAGTCTGTCATCTTGTTTTTAAGCTTTCGCCGGGTAATTACCCAAAAAGAAACTAATTGCATAAGTCTGTCATATTTGAATGATGCCATTCCGTTGTGCATGTGTAACAAACTTTTATTGCAAAGTACCGTCTATACACAACGATTGAATAGCAGTTCTAGTTTTACAACTGGTTAATGAGGATACATGTTTCGGCCGTTTTATCCGGCCATCACGACGTGTAAACAGTGCACATACTAGTTAAAAGTGAAACCCAATATCACAGTTTGTCAACTACATCGAACTGGAATATAAGACTGTATACAATAAAACGTTCAACTTCATACAAAACCGAAGAATAAGTGTAACAATACGAGGGTACAAAGCTCACAAACATAAACATAATATAGCATATAAATAGGCATGCAGTAGCCGTGAACCAAAAAAAAATAAAATGTTAAGGAACTAACTAAGCTCTATTAATCTAGCGTAAATGATCACCCTAAGTACGTTCTATTAATTCTATGCAACTAAGTGATACGACGGCTACTTACGTTCACCCCTACAGGATGGTTTAAAAAAATAGTTTTATACCTGTTTTTATTTCCAATAGTATTTTAACTGCTAACATAAATTTTTAAATGCACTTTAAGGTCCAGTGTAAACAATGGGATCCCATTGGTACAGTTGACGGATATACCTTAATTGACAATATTATTCTCTAGGCCTGATGATGGCCGGATAAAACGGCCGAAACATGTAGCCTGATTAACCAGTTGTAAAACTACAACTGCTATTCAATTGTTGTGTACAGATGGTACTTTGCAATAAAATTTTGCTAAGTCTGTCAGCTGTCAGCATTTTATGGAACCGAAGTTTTATTGCTGCTTGCAGGGGTTTGCCACTGAACATTATCCTGAGTAAGATGAATCCAGTTCAGATACTCAAACCACATTATTATAGTGCACAGTTTAAAATTATCTTTCTGCCTACACCTAGGTGGTTTCTTCCCTTTAGTTTTTCTGACTAAAATTTTGTAAACATCGCTCGTATCGGAGGAAGCGTATGTACTGTAGAGGAAAACGCGGAAGCTTTGATAGTGGCTAGTAAGGAGATTGGACGAGAAGTAAGTGCGGATAAAACTAAGTACATTGTCATGTTCCGAGATCAGAATGCAGGACAAAGTCACAGTGTGAAAACTGATAATAGTTCATTTGAAAGGGTGGAAGAGTTCAAATATTTGGGAACAACTTTAACAAATCGAAATTCTATTCCGGAAGAAATTAAGAGCAGATTGAAGCCAGTGAATGCTTGCTATCATTCGGTGCAGAATCTGTTGTCTTCCAGTTTGCTATCCAAAACTTTAAAGATTAACTTTCATTTTAGAAAGATACACAGACAAAAGAAAGAAATGTGCTATCAATATGGCGCTAGGGTCCAATGCAATCCAGGGTCTCCCAGTTTCCGGGTTTACTTCTTAAGTGTTATTGATGGTCGCCGTAAATTGCTATGACTATACAGAGTCGGCCGGATTTGTCACTTCTGTTTGAGGACATAAGGGGAACTGCTAAACATTCATTGTCATATATTATGACAATTACGTCAGAAGGGTTCATAGGTAAGGCATAACGCATTTATTGCAATGCAATGCCAACGCCTGGCCAAAGGATGTGAAAGGAAAAGTCCATTTGAAAACCCCAGGCGAAGGAGAATAATATTAAAATTAATCTTAAAGAAACTGGTTGAACGAACGGTTGTTGACTGCAATTAATTGCCTTAGGGCAGGTCAGTGGAGTGCTTCTGTAAACACGGCAATGAACTCCTGGTCGCAACACCAAGAGAAGTTTTTCTTGAGCAGATGGGCGACGTTTAGCTTGTCAGAAAGACTGCGCAACACGATTGTCTACTTAACTCTTTATTTTGTGTACGTTAGATTACTTAAGAAATCATAAAAGAAATACCCACGTATGTAACGCTTCCCACCTTCATGTACTCATAGTCTAGGAATTCTCGTAGCCTCTACCTCCTAGAGCCCTCAGGCCCTGTTCAGGCTTGTATAGGAATTGTTTTACCTTGGACCTATATAGCGGGATATTATCAACAATATGGTATTAGTACAGACCTCTAACAACTGGCCATCATCCAGGGAAACCCTCGCAGTGCGTGACGGCAAGGTACGTGAGAACGACAAGTTTTGTCGGTCAACGTGCACACTAATGCACGTTCTACTTGACGGCTGTGAACTGATCTGCTCCACAGTATACGGAGCATTTGTAAGAGCAACGTTCAGTAGCCAGGCCGATCACGAAGTATTATATCGGTCCAGCACACGATGTGCACTGGCCGTGCAACACAAAAATGGGAGCAAAAGCTAAAAGACAACCTAGAAGAACGGAACTGGCCACACTCCCGACAGGAGAAAATGTACTTGCCACATCCGTTGCGCAGTATGTTCCATGTAATCACAGTAAGTACAGAGGCTCCTTCTTCATCGGCCAATACGCAACACTACTACACCTTCTGGTAACTTTACGTGGCCACCATCAGGCAGCTCCTTAAAAAAGCTAGAAAAAACAAGAACTTGCAACGCCAAACCTTCCCAAAACTGTTCATAAGGTAAAAAAGTGGGCCTACAACTGATCTCTTGTATATAATATCAACAATTTTAGAGAATGTGTAGCAGTGATTCTTGTTATTTTCATACGCCTTATACTCTTTCATATCCGTACGTCTTTAACTACCGTAGGACAAAGATAATCCCCATTCATCTCCACAGCTGTGCAGTGCATCGGTAGAATCTAATGTAAAAGCAGATAATTTACACAGTATAGAACAAGGCAGCTGAATGTAGACCCTGCGACCGATGTGGACCATTGCAATGCTCCCACTGCATAGTGCTAGACCTTTTCGGTTATCTCTGTATTCAATCCAGACATTCAAACATACGTATAACGACAGTTTGTTGAGTTGGGGCATAACAGACAGTTATATTTTGCGTTTGTTCAAAGTCGCCGAATCCAAAATTTCTTGGATGAAAGTTAGAAATATTTTTCGTCCAAAGCTCACACACTGTCCGTAGCATCTTCACGGGTCTGTATGCCGCACATATGCGACTGGTTTCAGCAATGACGAAAAGCAAAGTACCCCCAGAGTGCAGTTTACGAAACTATAACAGCCACTTAAACATTTTATTATCCAACTAATGCAAATATATAATTTGTAGATACAATTAAAATTATAAAATATTTAAAAGTTCTTCAACATGTTTCGGATCACAGTGGATCTATCATCAGGGAGCCTTGTACAGTGCTTGGCTAAAAATTACAAGAATGATTCTATCGTGTCCGTTGACATGGACAAGGTCGGTTTTATGGCAGCGTATGCTTGTCCATGTCAACGGACACGATAGAATCATTCTTGTAATTTTTAGCCAAGCACTGTACAAGGCTCCCTGATGATAGATCCACTGTGATCCGAAACATGTTGGAGAACTTTTAAATATTTTATAATTTTAATTATATATACAAATTATATACTGTGCATTAGTTGGATAATAAAGTATTTAATTGTCATTGATATACGGTGCAAAAATGAAGATTATAACAGCCACAGTGGGCTTTTCAGTCGTCTGACAAACAACTGTGCGTTGGACTAATTTGCCACTGTTGCATACCAGCGGACATGTCGAAGGTTATAGTTAAGATAATTAAAAAACCACAACCTTCAACAACAAGAAATATACAAATTTTACAAAACAGGGGTCCACATTCGTCGACCTCACTCTATATATGGGAATATATGCAGATCAACATGGCCGCTGTACGTACGCCATATATTTCTGATATGTTACAGTGTAATCCTACTATGTATCCTACTGAGGGAATAAGTGTCTCTAAAATATATTTCGGAAGATGAAGAAGGCAGTTTAACGAGGCGTCCATACACCGCGCATGAAAACAGCAAGACTCTCCTACGCAGTTCTGAACACATTTATTTCATACGCTTAAGATCAATTTTAGATCTGTTATTAGGCGCGCTCCCAAAATTGCGAAGGGCGACTACTAGCTTTGTCATGTCTGTCCGTACGCCCACCCGCCCGGCAGCGTGCAACAACTCGGCTCCCACTGGACGGATTTCCATGAAGTTTGATATTTGAGTATTTTTTGAAAATCAGTCAAGAAAATTCAAGTTTCAGCAAAATCTGACAACTTTAACGGGTACTTTACGTGGAGACCAATATACATTTTTTATCATACCTCTATCTTTTTTCTTGAGATGAGAAATGTGTCACACAAACGTTGTAGAGAAAATCAAAACCCACGTTTTAGGTTTAATAACCCTTTTTTCGAAAATTGTGCCCTTAAGAGATAAAAGGTAAAGGTAAAGCAGTCCCGTTACAGGCCCGGAAGGGTCCAGGAGGGTTCCAGGAAGTTAAGATTCCCATATTTCGTGACAACGGCACAGGATGGTGGTAGATTGTCAGCCTTACGCACCGGCCGCCTTTACACACAGGAAATACTCCTGGTACTCATTTCTGTTAGAGTCTGATTCGATCCCAGGGCCGTAGTGGCCCTTTAAGAGATGATGTGGCAAAGTATTGTAGAGCCGGACAGACCATAGATGACAATATGGCGCATGAGTATTGCATGCTGGATACTTAAGGCTACAAATGCACACTCAAAATAGGTAATTCTTATTGATTTTCCACTGCAACAATGGTTGCACGCACATGCCTCAACGTTACAAGTATGTGCATTGCCTGTCCTGTTTGCTATATGAAAAGTCCGTGATCCCATATCTCTTTTAAGCAACGGAATACTTGGCATTGCACATTGAGATTTTTTTTTTTTGTTTTGTTTTTGCTGGAGAACTGTCTGATGAAGTGCAGCTTAAGTGACGAAAACATACAGCAGTGCGACACATTAAGCAATACAGAAGGAAAGGGTTACACAGACTGTGTACTTGTTTTAAATACACTGCCTTCTTTGAGCAGCTAATGGTCGCTCACCCGGCTAAGGCATTTATCTGCCATTTATAGAACCCCGATAAATCACAACTATGGTCACATGTGCCGACCACTGGATCCTACTTTGGGCCAGTCGAATCCAATCCACCACCACGCACAATTCGTACTACCTTTAACACCATCCTCCCATCGACGGTCCCCCTGTTTTTTTTTCCCGCCAAGTTTTCCCACTAAACCTTTTGTACCAACTCCTCAACTCGCAAACGAGGGCTACTAGTCAACTGATCTAACTTTTTCCTTGACTTGATCACCGTTATAAGGTAGGGTAACGAGGAAAAACGAGACAGGTCAACAATAATAACAAAATAAAACCACAATGGCCGAGAAATCTGGTAGTATTTCCTAATCACAATGAACTGCGAACAAAGCCGATGCCTTGGAAAAGCAGAAGGTTCTCAAGAGTACATTTCAGACGATTCTAGAATCACGAAGCTGCAAGACATGCGTTGTCCATTCGCCGCCATAACAGACTATAAGCTGATAAAACTGTCTTAATTATATTTCTGTAAGAAATAAGTAAATATTTAATGGGACTGCAGAACTTACTTCTCTCTCCGTATGCAAGAAATTTGGAGAAAGTGGTTTTGTGTGGAACAGCGAGCGGCATCACAGTAGCATTTATCTCCAGTTCCCACTGCTGCTTAGTGTTTCAATTTTGATAACACTTTAAGTGCACAGCAAACAATAAACTGCTATTAACTGTTTCGTCACAGCAAACTAGCCGTCGTCTGTCATCCTGCTGACTTCTGACCAAGGGCTAGCGTCCCAACCAACGTCGCGGTCGCGTTTAAATATCTTGTGCCTCTCATTAGCACGGTCCCGGGTTACAATCTCGGACCGGAAATAGACTATCCAAGCTGCAGGTCCTGTGATTCTTCACAGTCGATCCAGACAAACGCCGGTGATGACCTCCAATCATACCACTGCCGCTGTCTTTTCGGTGACACCTACCAAGAATCAACCATTCTTCTTTTCCTTCTTAAGGAATTATCATTTTCACTCGTGTTCTGTTCTTCTAGGAGCCGGAAAACACGCCAATAAGCGGAAAGTTATGGATCAAGTTCGGAATTCGATTCCCAGCAGGTCCCAAATTTTCTTCCCAATTATGTACAGACCAACTCCGAATCTCCCCACTTCCTAGCCCTTAAGGAATGTTGTTTCGCAGGATTAAAGCGCACTTAGCGTGAAGCCGTCTTACTCCCAAGCTTTGGGAAGCTGATATTCGCTCAGCTGGTCAAGAATGCCCCCGCCTACAATGAAGCCCGATATTTAACACCGTATTCGCAAAAATAAGAAAAACCCATCCAGGACCACAGAAATCCAGTCTACACACTACTATCTGGAACTAGGTCACCTAAGTGGCGGCTAACCACTAAAACCCTGAATGCATTTCTCTTATCCCAAGGCTACTACAAGTGCAGCATCACATCCTCCTGTTCGACACCTTCCATTTATCCTTTTCTTTTTCTTTTTCTCTGGATTTACATACTGGTATGAATCCATTCCCATCTTACTGTTAGGCACTATCTTCCACGCCTCCCGAATATGCTAACGTGGTGACTACGTGTTTCTATACTCGATGTTCTCCTGTACCCCCCAAACGCACGTACGTTTCCCGCAGTAACACAGCACAAAAGCTGCACCAAATTATTATTATTATTATTATTATTATTATTATTATTAACTGCAATTGAGTTGTCACTCGGTGGCAGTAATCCTTATATTAGTAAAACAAAACAAATAATAATAATATACATAGACGAAACAGTACAAAAACACAGTACAAACAATACAAAACACACTAAATACAAGTATACATATTACCAAAACACCCACATGTTAGAGGCTATTCGTGTAGACACAGTATTTGTGCACACAGGCCTTCACAAGTCTTCTTAAGCTGCTAAGTGGCTTGCGATGTAATGCGACTGTCAAATCTAATACAGTATTATCAAATATCTTTCAACGTCTGCAAAGAAACACATCGAAATTAGCAGACATCAGAACACTTCACCCCCATTCTTATGGTTTCGAGTTAGTTTAGATAACCACATGTCTTTGGTGTCAAATTTCAAGGATAGGAGCCATCCAATTGACACATCTGACAGACCGCAAAATGTAATTCATGGCAATACTAGACACATATGACTCTCCACATATTTAAGGCTGCAGGTAAGTATGGATGTCCCGATTCCATACGGAGCATTGCACTGGGTTACATTAGCCGAGTATGTTATATATCTCCTACAGTTCAGCGTGTGGCTTATACCATGAAGAAACAAGCGTTCTTACAAGCATCGGAAGTACATGACAGACACAGAGGAACTTTACGGCACTGTCTCCTAGATGTGGTCAAGTAGTCCGGTAGAAACTTATTAACGTTTCGAAAAACCCACTGCCTTCTTCCTCAGGACAGCAGATATCGGCGACTAGGTCTTCCGGGTGGTCTCCTCCTTGCAACACAGGTTTTGTAATCAAATAAAAAATGAATGTGTGGGATATGCAACATTCGTAAGTGATATGAGCAATGTTTACTTACTTACTTACTTACTCCATGGAGCAGAGTCCTTATTGAGAAATTAACCGGTTTGCAGCTAGTCAAGAAATTCCCAGCATTTTATGGAATCCGAAGGTTCATTACCGCATTCACAAGTGCCCGCCACATGTCCCTATCCTGAGCCAGCTCGATCCAGCCCACACTCCCACTTCCCACTTCCTGAAGATTTATCTTAATATTATCTTCCCATCTGCGCCTGGGTCTCCCAAGTGGTCTCTTTCCCTCAGATTCCCCCATCAAAACCCTGTACACACCTCTCCCTCCCCCATACATGCTACATGCTCCGCTCATCTCATTCTTCTCGATTTTATCACCCGCACAAAATTGGGTGAGCAGTACAGATCATTAAGTTCCTCATTGTGTAGTTTCCTCCACTCCCCTGCTACCTCATCCCTCTTAGGCCAAAATATTCTCCTCAACACCCTATTCTCAAACACCCTCAGCCTACGTTCCTCCCCCAATGTCAGCAACCAAGTTTCACACCCATATAAAATAACTGGCAAAATTATAGTTCTGTATATCTTAATGTTAGCTTGGTGTTGGAAGCATACTACAATAGTTGTTATTAGAAGTTTGGAGACCCTTAAATAGTTGTACAGGATAGTAATATGCAGGATCCCAGACACTTTGACATGCGGATGGTATAACTGAGTAGGACTGACAGCTCTGCTGTCCGGTCTACAGTCCGTGACGATACTTGTTATAGTGAGTGACACAGTGGGCTGCTTCCACTGTCTTGTCTCGACACTCGTAACAAATACAGCTGTTTCAGTGACCCGGCCCGCTCTGATGAAGCGTTGCTCTAGTCAGCAGATGTCGGAGGAAAATCACTATTGCTTTTAATCTTTTCAGTTCACGTTTCCAATAAGCGAAGGCCCTTGTTAGTGAATGTGATAGCACTTGCTGAACGCATTTGAACACCTTCAGATCGCCCCACTTTCGAAGCAGTGACAGTACTTGACAGCTGATGTCTCGTTTCTCTCCTGCTACCTCCATGTCAAGATAGTCTCCGTGTGAAGGAACCTCGGCTTTCTGACGGAACTGATCAGACAGCGGTTGTTCTGCAGTTTCCAGCGGTGCCTCAGGGCGGGTGACGATAGCGGTGACATGTCAGTTCGATTACTGAACGTTTGGCCAGGGCCTTGGGTTTCATGCATCACTCCACACCGGCTGAGGGTTATGGGGTGGGACGTGGTAGTTTCAGTCGCCTCATCAGGGATTAAAGCTGCGATGGAGAGGCAGGAAGCAGAGGGAAATTTAGTTTACCTTAGACGTGATGTTGGATGCACTGCAGGAGACCGGCATTTTCATCGCTATAAATTTATTAATTAAAGTAAGGCTGTCAGTAGCTTCTGAATGTCAGTTTTCCTATTGACAGGGTATATAACTTAGCGGACACGAACAGCAGTACAAGTCATTTTTATTAATTTTTAAGTTTTAAAATAGGAGATGAAAAGGTGAACGGTACTGAGATGGAAGGTATTGTTGGACTTCACATTTTCGCTTGCTGTTTCAGGGCTGGACGCGCCTAAAATCCAGACAGCGTTCACGTTTGAAAGCACTGCGTTCATTTCAGGCAGGATAGGGTTCAGTGTCGAGCTGCTGTGAACGCGGTAAAAAAAAAAACATTCCGATCACATTCGAGACGGAGAATTTCTTGATTGGCTGAGGGACTGATTAGTTTCTCAAGTAGGTCTTCGTTTCATGTCCTAGTCGCGAGCACATTTGGCTTATACAGCCTACAGGAAACGTACTGGCTTCTATAATTTGACATGAGTTTTTCCCGTTATAGGCACAGTTCGTCTGTCGAAATGAATAAAATGACTTTCGCAATCAAAGACGAAGGAAAGTCACAAAAAGCCATTATCAAGCCAGCTCGAAATCCGGACACGATTTGAACCGGGTTAGAACTTGAGCGCTTTTGAAACCTGCCCGACGAACTGCCAAAAAGACACGAACGGTATCTCTCGCAGTATGCGTTTTTTTTTTCAGAAGAAGTTATAAAACTACACTCTTCTGGGATATTACGCCGCGTATATTGGTGATTCCTTACGGGCGTTTCGGTACATCCTATCGGTCCCATCTTCACGGGTCATGAAATCCAACAAGAAAGCCCTTCTTCTTGGATTCTTTGCCCGTGAAGATGGGACCGATAGGTTGTCCCGAAACGTCGGTAGGGAATTACCACTATACGCTGCGTGATATCCCAGAAGAGCGCCGATCTAATTTTGATCGCGGCGAAAGCCTGAAATAACGCACAAAGATATTAGATGAAAATTCTTGCCTTTTGAAAGTAGCGTCAGCGAACAGGTGGCTCGCGTATATTGATTTGCTTTGTATGCTGACAGGTCAAATACAGCGACGCTGGAAGTATTTATGTGTCCTGAGAGAATAAATTAAAACGCCTAGTTCTTTTGTTCCAGTGAACACATACAAGTAAAACATTAAGATAGAGTGTAAACAATACAGTCCGTGCTAAAATTCAGTTTGTATATCCTGCACACGTGCTTTCTGCATGGATTGTAGGGAGGTTGAAACCTACATATGCTGTGAATGACGTGAGCAGCTTTCAGAGCGGGCACTGTTGTGTGCAGCAAACTTCATTGGCCCACAACAGTTCAAGCTGAGACTTATTTGATGAAAATGTTTGAATGGAGCCTTGACCGGCACACAGTGGTGTAATGTTAATACGGATTTACTCCACGTTTCAGAGAGTGATATTAAGCACAGTTGTTCTTCGTACAACAATAGGTAATTATTCATGAGCTGGAAGACGAATGGGGTCACCGGGGACCCAGACGGAGGAAAATGGCCGCTTTCCTCCTGCGGCTGGTTTATTTCCAGAGAAGGATCCCCCGATATCTCTTGTGCTTTCAGTGTTTTAATAGACACGTGCGCACACGCACGCACGCACACAAAATCTGTTGTGAAGATTTGCTTTTGATTTAACTGATTTGGCAGAGAATTCGTTTGGGCGTTTTAGGAAGCCGCTCATAACTTTCCGTCTGTCATAAAGGGGTAAATGTGTAAAGTTCTTGTTCATGCCGTGAAGGCTTACAGGGGGAGCAGACGTGTAGCTCCACTCACTTTTAACTTCCGCTCTAGATGGACGCCGCTTTACTCCCGGGAAGGAACCCGGTGTCCATTGGATACGAGGTTTATGGGCCGCAGAGTCGGCCTGGATGTTTTGAAGAGGGAAACATCTCTTTCCTCCGCCGGGATTCAATTGCCGGGCCACTGGTCGCTATACCGACTGCGATAGCCCTGCTCCCCGTGTTCCGTAAAAGCAGTGAATTTGTTGGCAAACCGAAGAAGTCTAAACCATCGAGTTATTTAACAGACATGCGTCTGGCGAACAGAAGTTATGATCGGCATGTGTCATGCCATTCTCTCGGTGCTACTCATCCATGTTATTTTTGTAACCGACCAACCAGATTTATCTGGTCGCTTGAAATTAACTTCATTTAAACCTACCACTGCCTCTGCCAAAGCCGCTCCCGGATAGCGCCTACATCAGAGTTTATACCAGCGTTCACTGCAAAAGAATAACCCTCGAGGTGGTGCACTTGGGTAAATTGAAGTCCTACGAAGAATTTCAAATGTTCCACGCAATCATGGGTAATCAGTGCGTCTGGTTGGGTTTATCAACCCAACTGGTGTTCTGTGGAGCGTCTTTGCCGTCGGCATTCTAATGTTAGTGACCAACTGATATTTTCTGGCGCTTCTTTGCCGTCGGCATTCTAATGTTATTGACCAACGGATGTTTTCTGGCTCGTCTTTGCCGTCACAATTCTAATGTTAGTGACCAAATGATGTTTTCTGGCTCGTCTTTACCGTCGGCATTCTAATATCAGCGACCCAACTGGTGTTCTGTGGAGCGTCTTTGCCGTCGGCTTTCTAACATTATATCGTGTAAAGCACCGTAACTCGAAGATATTTTTCCATAACTCATTCTAGAAATGAAGCGTTGCGTTCTTATCTGAGATACTGTAATGCTTGCCGTATTCCGTGCAGTAGACTGATTGCACGGGATTTAATCCACAATCAACAAGCAGTTTATCACTTTACGATGTCCGTCCTGCATGTTGCTCCCTCTACATGACCGTCCCCAGGGAGGTCTCTAACAAAAGAATACAGTAATGGCTGTTTGTGTGAAAGTTGCGCATAACATATTGATGATAGATTGCCTTCTTAATCTCTAAAACCTTAACTTAGTGGTTGTACCATTTCTGTAATATTGCCTGCTAGTTTTCGGAAAATACGTCGAACTGCGCCATGATCACGTTCTGCCACGTTATTCCCAAACTGTCATTAATCATGACCCTGCCACTTCGACTCTAAGTAGCCTATGTAGTTAGCAATACTTCACTACATTTCACGTATGATCAGTTGTTTCATAATGTCTGCTTAAATTCGGTTTATTTTTAAGTCTTCTAAAGCGTTTTGTGTTCTGATGGGTTTTTGCTTGTTTCAGGTGAGTATTGCTGTTTCGAAGGTGCCTTGGTGGAGGGAGTTCTGAATGTGGTGAGTGAGGAAGGTACACCATTACGATTTTTTTTGGTCCGTTTGGGATAAATAATGACAGTAATTACTGCATTCAAATCGTGTCTGTCAGTGCGTCTTTCGTCATTCATAATATTATTATTAAATTTGCAGGTTGTAAATTCTGTGCGTTTGATAGAGCCCTATGAAAGAACGTAATAAACTATCACAGAAGAAGGAAATTTTAAATTTATTAATGTTATATAGTATACGTCAGCACAATCTTTTTATTTTAGGTAATGCAAGGCTCCATGTTTCGACTAAAAGCTAGTCATCTTCAGGCCTATACAGCAGTTATGTTACCAGATGCTTTGCCCACTTTGGGATCCCATAGTGTTTACAGTTGTAGAGTACATCTAATTAAAGCTTTTCTAAAAG
>Ga0123357_10005828_pt1 | contig 14850 bp, 9 predicted proteins | sample TergutEmb28metaG_FD_89873 | JGI IMG/M metagenome (GOLD analysis project Ga0123357, IMG submission 89873) | Embiratermes neotenicus P4 segment gut microbial communities from Petit-Saut dam, French Guiana - Emb289 P4 | ecosystem: Host-associated > Arthropoda: Insects > Digestive system > Gut ...
CCTGACGACTACAAGCGGGCGGAGTAAAGGCGGTGGGAAAAATTCAAATGAGAGGTATACTGTGAATTTGCTTACAGTTTTGCAAAATCGGGTTGAGGAAGTGGGTGTGGCAGGGGTATTTCAAGGTGGATTTCAGCATCATAGAAAAAGGGTGTTTGGGAAAAGGATGGAGAGGGAGTATGACGAGCAGGGAGAGAAGATTGAAAATGAAGAGACCTGGTCGTTGGATTTGTTGGATTGTATGGGTGAGGTAAGGCGTAGGGAAAAACAGGATGATGCGTATGAGACGGAGTTAAAAAAGTGCTTTGGGAAGGCACCAAAATGGAGTAAGGGCATTTGGGCGTTGGACTTTTTGTGGCGTATTGAGCGGATAGATGTTGTGGGTAAGAGCCAGAGGGCGAAGGATGCGGAGTTGAAACAGTGTTGGAATGATGCAATGCAGAAAGAGTGGGAGAGAGTCCGAAAAGAGAATGAAGAAAAGCAAAAGGAAAAGAACGCAAAAAGTAAAGGTAAGGGGTAGGCAATAAGGGAAGGGGTAAAGAGTGTGGGGCGTGGGTATAAAAATGGCAATATGGGTGAGAGCAAAATTTGCTCTCACTTTTTGGTGGGAAGCAATGTTGGCAAGGGTGGTTTTGTGGAGTGGTTGGTTGGGTGTTGGTTGAGGGAAAAAAGGAGGGGACAATCGTGGGGCAAGAGTATTGGCTTTGAGGGGTGATTTTTTGTAAAGGTACGAATAGATGATGGCAAGAAAAATGTGTGTGGATGGCAAAGGGGAGCCTGCTAGGGATGAGGCAAAGAAAGAGGTGGTGTTGTGAGGGGTGTGTGGATGTGGGAATGGGTAAGGGGAGTGGGGTGAGTACATTACAATTTTTGTAGAAATGTGTCATTTTGCTTGACAAAGTTTTTGGGGTTTGCTATAATGATAATAGCCAATAGCCAATAGCCAATAGCCAATAGCCAATAGCCATCGTGAGGTGGGTTTTTGTGGAACGGGTCGTACATAGACTCTTGGAAGCAAAAAGAGATGGGGCTTGATTGTTGTGTTTTTGCGTGGTGGTTTTTTTGGACTATGATTTTGGAGAGGTATATGAAGAAAAATGATGGGATGGATTGTGTAAACAACGACAAGGCGATGGGGATTGATTTGGGGTGTGATGGTGATGGGATGAGTAGAAATGTGCTTGCAAGAGAAAGGGAGTGCTGTGAGGGCAGTGAGAGAGCGGGGAGAGCAAAGGTTGCGGGTGTGATGGAGGATGAGGGTGTATGGTTGCGAGGCGTATGCAAAGAGGCGTGTGGCGTGGTTGGTGGTGTAGGGAGTGTAAAGGTGGAGAGTGAGAAAGTCCTTGGTATTGAGAAAGAGAGGGGTGAGAGAAAGATTGCAGGCGTGGCTTGTGTGGAGAGGGGCGGGGTGGATATCAATGGGCGTGGGTGTTGTGGGGAAGGGGAGAAAAAGGTGGTGGCGAGGGGCAAGAGGCGTGGTGTGAGGGCTGTGGCGTGCGTGATGGTGGGGGTGTTGCTGCTGACGGGGGGAGCGTTGGGCGGCTATTTTGCCGTGTTGGGTGGTCGGGTGCGGGTGCCCAAGGATGTGTTTGTGGAGACCGTGGCGAGTGACAAGCAGGCGTATGCTACGAGTGTGCTCCGGTGGCAAGAGGACCCACAAGCGGATGGGTATGTGGTGCAGGTGGATGGCAAGGCGTATCCGACGAGTGGGGCAAAATATGATTTGAAAAACTTGGAGGCGGGGAGTCACAGTTTGCAGGTGGCTGCCGTGAAAGGGGCGCGGGTTGGTAGGTATAGCGAGGAGATTGCGTACAAGAGTTATGGCAGTGTGAGTGTGAGTGGTGGTGGCAACAATGGGGTGGATACGGGACTTTATGGAGCGATGGATGAGGTGGCACAAAGTAGTTTTTTGGGCTATGGTTTTGACATTGTGGACAGCATTGAGATACAAGGAGACAAGGCAAAATCCAAATCTATTTTTGATACGGGTCTACTCAAAGACCAAAGGGTGAGCAAAATTAGGAGTAGCCGAACGGAGAGCGTGGATATCTATGCGAGCACGGTGGAGCAGTATTTGCAAAATCTGAACTACTTGCAAAATATCAATATAGGTTGGCTTGGCGGGAGCGGGAGTTTTGGACTTGGGGCTGAGTTGGATACCCAACACTTGAAGTACGAACTGTGGAAAACGATGGATGCCTATATTCAAAGCTATTATATCTCCTTTGGCACGAGTACAAACAAATTGCGTGGAATTTTGAGCGATGATTTTTTGGAGGACTTGTATGACCCCAATGTGCCTGCTGCCGAACTTGTCAATCGTTATGGTACGCACTTTTTGAGTGCGGCAGTGATGGGGGGCAGGCTTGCTAGCAATTTTTATTTGACGGCTGAGGAGGAGAGTGCTGTATTTGGCGTGAGTGGTGCCATTAGTGGACAGTTTAATTGGGATACGGGTTCTGCGGGGGGTGACCAAAGTGCGAATTGGCACCAAGAGGCAGAGCGACAACAAGTCAAGTACAAGCATATTACCAGCGTATTTGGGGGCGACACCGAGGACTTTGCACTCAATACGGATGGGAGTATCCGAGAGGATTTTGCGGGGTGGAAAAAAACGGTCAAGGAGAGTCCTGCTTTGATGGGGGTGACAGCGAGTGGGTTGGAGCCCATTTGGGACTTGGTGGACCCAAGTCTGGACAGTGCAAAGTTTTTGTTTGTGGACAATGATGGGACAGCGATGTCGTTGACAAGGTCAGCGGAGTTGCAAAAGTACTTTGAACAATACGGGATGAACAACTATATACAGTTGATGCACAAATATGGCAAAGAGGTCATCCCACCGCAAGCGATCGACAATGTGAGTGTGGGTGGACTTGTTGGCGTGTATGACCCTGAGAGTGGGGAGACCGTGTTTGAGGTGCGACCACAAGTGGGGGATGAAAAGTATAGGATTGGTTTTAATGTCTATCCGACCAACGCCATCAACTACACCAAGTCGTATAGTTTGCAGACCCAAGTGGATTGGTTGAGTCTTGTAAACGGCGTGGTCAATCTGAGCGACCAAGCCAATGCACATATGGGCGATATTGTGCGGGTGTTGTTGACAGCGGGAGGCGTGAGCCGTGAGATTGCACTCAAAGTGTCCCAGGTGTACACACTGTCGTTGGATGGCAATGGGGGAGACTTTGGCAAAAATGCTTTTGGGGAGACCGTGTATCAAAAGAGCGTTGGCTATCAATATGGGCAAGATATCAAAGAGCCTGAGGGTGACTTGGTGCCGTCCAGAGAGGGGTATCGTTTTGCGGGGTGGTGTCAAGACAGAGAGGGCAACAACTCTTTTGAATTTGGGCAAGGGGACTTGGTTGCTGGGAGAGATATTGCCTTGTATGCAAAGTGGGCAAGGAGCGTGTTTGCGGTGACCGTGTATGCCAATGGCGGGTCGTTTGGAGCGGATGGAAACGGTGGACTTGCCACGCAACTTGTTTTGGATGCCAAAGATACAGAGCCTTTGGTGCAAGTGCTTGCGTATGCTGCCAAGTTATTGGTGTCGCCATTGCAAGAGTCGTTGTACTTGGAGGGTTGGGGCAAGAGTCAGTACGGCAGTGTGGATGATTTTGCAGAGTTTGCAACGGAGGATATGGATGTATATGCGGTGTGGACGCCGAGACCTACTTACACTGTTGTGTTTGACTTGGATGGGGGAATTGGCAACATTGGGCAACAAAATGTGTTGTTGGATGGATTTGCAAAGAGACCTGAGACCGTGCCTACGCAAGACTATCGCACCTTTGTGGATTGGGTGAGTGAGCGAGATGGCAATGTATTGTTTGATTTTGGGACACCCATCACGCAAAAAACGGTGGTGTATGCAAAGTGGACGCCTTTGCAAACGAGAACGATAAGTTTTGCTATGAACGGAGCCCCAGGGAGCGTGCCCAACCAAAGCGTGCAAGACGGTGGCACGGTCACAAAACCCAATGACCCAGTGTGGGATGGGTACAGATTTTTGGGTTGGAGTTTGCAAGCAGGGAGCGGGGTGTACTATCATTTTGGCACCAAGGTGGACAAGGATTTGACGCTGTATGCCAATTTTGAAAAACTGATTTTTGAGGTCGTTTTTGATTTGGCGGGTGGCAATGGGTCTTTTGCCAATCAAAAAGTAGAGTGGGGGCAAAAGGCGGTTCATCCTGGGACGCCCACCAAAGACAAAGCACTCTTTTTGGGCTGGACGCTCGTACTCAATGGTGGGGACATATTTGACTTTGGTACACCCATCAAGGACAACACAAGGTTGTATGCCAAGTGGCAAAACATTGTGACGGAGTGCGAGTTTGTGCGAACAGGGCTTAAAACGGTCAGCGTGGGGCACGCTCCTGCGGAGATGTTTTATTATGATACCTATGGTGTGGATGTAAAATTGTTAAAATCGCAGGGATACAAATATGTGTCTATCGTTGGGTCCATTGAGGCACTTGAAAAACAAGACGGGAAACAGTTGATTGATTTGTGGAGTGGAGATGGGCAGCATATTTTTTGGCATGCTTGGGAGGCTCCCAACAATGGACAGTGGAGAACTTTGAAATTTGGTGGGACATACTCTATTGATGTGATAATCAGCGGTGATTTGAATGTGCATCAAAATGCGTCCAAATATAGTTTCTTGACGCCAACGGCTGAATGGCAAAATAAGAATCTACGAGTGGTTACAAGTTTTTCAAAGTAACTTGTAGATGGGTAGATATGTTTTTGGAGATGGGAAATGGGAAAATAAAAATTTGCGAGTCAAGGTGACATTTTTGAAATAGTGGCTTTTAAAAAGAAAAAAGATAGGGGAGACAACCGTTTTTTGGGGGTCTCCCATATTTTTTTGGCAAAGGGGGGTCAAAACGCTTTACAATCAAGTGGCAAGGTGGTATAATGTTAGGAGTGAAATTTTTTGTTTTTTGCTCCCAAGAAAAACTTGTACAAAAGATGGGGAGGGGCGAAAAATGACCTGAGAGGAATTGGAAAAATATGAGAAAGACCAAGATTGTTTGTACTATGGGACCGTCTACCATGCAAAGGGGCGTGTTGGAGAAGATGATTAAAGCGGGGATGAATGTTGCGAGATTTAATTTTTCGCACGGCGACCATCCTGAGCAATTGGAGAGGATTGAACTTGTCAAGAAGTTGCGTAAAGATTTGAACACGCCTGTGGCGATGTTGCAAGACACCAAAGGACCGGAGATAAGAATCCGTACTTTTGAAAACGGTAGGATTGTTTTGAGTGAGGGAGAGTATTTCACACTGACTACGGACCAAACCGTGGTGGGCAACCAGGCAAGGGTTGCTGTGAGTTTTGTGGATATGCCCAAGTATCTCAAAAAGGGTGATTGCATTTTGATAAACGATGGGTTGATTGAGTTGGTGGTGGACAGTCTTGGCAAAAATGAGATTGTGACCAAGGTTGTGACGGGTGGAAACTTGTCCAACAAAAAAAGCATCAATTTGCCGGGGATTGCGATTGATATGCCGTATTTGTCTGCACAAGACAAGGCGGATATCAAGTTTGGTTTGGAACAAGATATGGACTATATTGCTTTGTCCTTTGTGCGTACAGCGGACGATGTCAAGGCGGTCAGAGAGTATATCAAGAGTGTGGGACACAAGAATGGAGAAACCATCAAATTGATATCCAAGATTGAGAATCAACAAGGTGTGGACAACAGTGCCAAGATTTTGGAACTTAGTGATGGCATTATGGTTGCTCGGGGTGATATGGGTGTGGAGATAAACTTTGAGGAGTTGCCTGCTATCCAAAAAAATCTCATCAAGCAATGCTATGAGGCGGGCAAGATTGCCATCACTGCTACCCAAATGCTTGAAAGCATGACCGACAATCCACGCCCAACAAGAGCGGAGGTCAGTGATGTCGCCAATGCTGTGTTTGATGGAACGAGTGCTACGATGTTGTCGGGTGAGACCGCTGCGGGCAAATATCCGGTAGAAGTCGTCAAAACGATGGATAAAATCATTGGAAAGGCGGAAAGAGCGATTGACTTTGTCAAGAGATTTGAGGAGTACACCAAAAAGTCCAATGACAAAGGGTACAAGTGCAAAGATATCACGGATGCCATCTCGCACGCAACTTGTGCGGCTGCCAATGACCTCAAAGCAAAAGCCATCATTGTGGCTACGCACAGTGGGACTACGGCACGCAAGGTTTCTAGGTTTAGGCCTGCTACCACCATTGTGGCTACGACTACGCAAGAAAAAACATATCAACAGTTGGCACTCAGTTGGGGCGTTGTGCCGGTGGCGGCAAAGTCGCAAAGGGACAATGACAAATTGTTTGAACACGCTATGGCTTGTGCCAAGGAGACCGGACTTGTTGCCAAGGGTGACCTTGTGACGCTGACAGCAGGTGTGCCTGTGGGCGCAATTTCGGGTGCGAATATCATGAAAATGGACCACATAAAGTAATAGCGAAGCACCCCAAAGGTGCACAGCAAGGTTTGAGGGGGAAAGAAAAATGGAAGAAAATGAAAAGTCCAAATTTGACGGTGGGTTGATTGGATTCATTGGAATCATCATTGCGACCGTGGTTTTGTCGGCGTTGATTATTACGATTCCTTTGGCGGTATGCGTGTATCACAACTGGATAACCAAGCACACCGTGATTGAGGGGCGTAGACTTGCTTTTGATGGCAAGGCTGGTCAGTTGTTTGGCAATTGGATCAAGTGGATTTTGTTGGGTATCATCACTTTGGGAATCTATCATTTGGTGGTTCCTTTCAAAATGAGAAAATGGGTGACCAAGCATACACATTTTGAAGAAGTTGCCTAAGGGATGCCTTGGGATTGAAGTAAATTTTTTTTGGTGCAAGGTGCGGGTCGCCTTGTGTGACACTTGCGTCCATTTTGGACACACAAAAGATAAAAGAACTGTGAGAGATACAGAGTAGGGATAGGGAAAGAGCGTTTTGTTACGATGGGCGTGGTTTTGTCGTTGCGTTGAAAGCGATTGATTTTTCCAAATAAAAACACACGGGGAAACACAGTATGTCTTTTTGTGATAAAGTGATTTATCAAATTTATCCCAAGTCTTTTTGCGATAGCAAAGGGACGGGGTGTGGGGATATCAAGGGTGTGATATCCAAGTTGGATTATTTGCAATATTTGGGGGTGGACTTTGTTTGGCTGACCCCCATTTTTTGCTCGCCACAAAAGGACAACGGGTATGATGTGGCGGATTACTACAACATTGAGCCGTCGTACGGCACGATGGAAGATGTGGAGACAATGATTGCGGAGGCCGACAAGCGAGGCATTGGGGTGATGTTTGATATGGTTTTCAATCATACTTCTACCTCGCACGAATGGTTTGCAAAGGCGGTGGCTGGGGACAAAGCGTACCAGGATTATTATTTTTTTAGGAACGGTGACCGTGTGGGCAAGCCGCCCACCAATTGGGTGTCCAAGTTTGGGGGGTCAGCGTGGGAGTATGAGCCCAAAGTGGGCAAGCACTATTTGCATTTGTTTGACAAGACGCAAGCCGACCTCAATTGGACAAATCCACAAGTCAGGCAGGAGATGGCGGCCGTTGTCAATTTTTGGAGAGGCAAGGGTGTCAAGGGGTTTCGGTTTGATGTTGTCAATCTGATAAGCAAGGGTGCTTTTGAAAGTGATGGGACGGACGGCAAGCGTTTTTATACGGATGGCCCTCGGGTGCATAGGCACTTGCAAGAACTCAACAAGGACAGTTTTGGGCAAGACCCGGATTGTGTCACGGTGGGCGAGATGTCAAGCACCACAATACAACATTGTTTGCAGTATGCAGGGGCGGGCAAAAACGAACTGTCTATGGTGTTTAGTTTTCATCACCTCAAAGTGGACTACAAAGATGGCAACAAGTGGGCATTGAAACCTTTTGACTTTGTGGGGCTCAAACAGTTGCTTTTTGATTGGCAGATATGGATGCAAGAGGGCGATGCGTGGAATGCCTTGTTTTGGAACAACCACGACCAGCCGAGAGCGGTATCAAGGTTTGGGAATGACGAAAAGTATGGCAAGCAATCCGCCAAGATGTTGGCTACGGTGATTCATTGTTTGCGGGGGACGCCTTATATTTATCAGGGTGAAGAAATAGGGATGACCAATGCTTGCTTTGAGGGCATTGAAAAGTACAAGGATGTGGAGTCTCACAATGCGTATGCCTTGCTCAAAGAAAAGGGTGTGGGCGAGAAGGAGATTTTGAGAATCTTGGGGGAGCGGTCCAGGGACAATGCAAGGACGCCGATGCAGTGGGACGGGAGCAAAAATGCGGGTTTTACAGCGGGGACACCGTGGATAGAGGTTTGCAAAAACTACAAAAAAATCAATGTCAAAAAAAGTAAAAAAGATAAAGATTCTGTTTTGGAACACTACCGATCCTTGATACAACTCAGAAAAAAACATAAGGTGATTGCCGAGGGGCGGTTTGTGCCACTGCTTGATGGGCACAAAAGAGTGCTTGCGTACTTGCGTGTTTTGGGGGATGTCAGTGTGATGGTGGTATGTAATTTTTTTGACACCGTAGAAGTGTGTGATATGGGGGTGGATATGGCGGGGTACAAGGTGTTTTTGAGCAACTACAAAAAAAGTGTGGTGCATAGGCATATGGCTTTGCGGCCGTATGAGTCGTTGGTGTTGATGAAGTCGCAAGACATAAGAGAGTAAAAACAGGCAAACAAAACATAAAGTCACAATACAAAACAACCTAGAACTAGGGGTGACCCTTGGCAAGATGAAAAAAGCCTAAAAAAGGAAAGGTGAAAAATGGAACAAGAAATTGAAAAACTGGTGGAGTTGGTGGGAGGCAAGGACAACATTTTGAGCGTGTCCCATTGTTTGACAAGGCTCAGATTTGTGCTCAAAGACAAGAAATTGTTTGCGGTGGAACAACTTGAACAAATGGATGTCGTCAAGGGTTGTTTTCAGACAGGGGAGCAAAGCCAAATCATTGTGGGGCCAGAGGTGCCCAAAGTGTACGAAGCGCTCGTCAAGGTGACGGGTATCAAAGCGGACAGTGTGGCTGAGGGTAAGGCGTTGGCACGCTCCAAAAAGAATTATTTGCAACGATTTGTGGCACTCTTTGCGGATGTGTTTGTGCCCATTTTGCCCGCCATTGTGGCAGCGGGCTTGTTGATGGGTATCAACAATGTGCTCTCCAATCAAGGCATTTTTTGGCAAGATGCATCTATTTTGGACAAGGCACCGGGAATTCAAGGGATTGCGGGCATCATCAATATCATAGCCAACACCTCGTTTGTGTTTTTGCCTGCGTTGGTGGGTTGGTCTGCCGTCAAGCGTTTTGGAGGTAATCCATTGCTGGGTGTTGTGTTGGGGCTCATTTTGGTGCATCCGGACCTTATGAATATTTATGATTTTGTCAACCCTGACAATGCAAGCAAGGTGCAATATTTTGATTTGTTTGGATGGAAGATTGCAAGGGTTGGGTACCAAGGGCAAGTGTTGCCTGTGTTGTTGGCATCCTTTTTGTTGGCAAAGACGGAACTCTTTTTGAAAAAGCGGACACCGGGCACCATACAGTTGTTGGTGGTGGCACCCGTTGCTTTGTTGGTGACCGGGTTTGTGACGCTCGTGGGCATTGGTCCTGTGATGAGAGAGGTCAGTACGGGGATTACCAAGTTCTTTGTTTGGCTGTTGGAAAAACAACCCATTCTTGGTGGGGCGTTGTTCAACTTTATACAACCGCCGTTGGTGATTACGGGTATGCACCACTTGTTCTTGGGTGTCAACATTGCGATGCAAGGTGAGTTGGGGTATACTTATTTGTGGCCGATTAGTGAGATGGTCACGACGGCACAGGGGGCGGCGTGTATTGCGATGTACTTTGTGCTCAAAAAGAAAGACAAGTTGCGTGGGGTTGCGATCAGTTCTACGGTGTCGGCGTATACAGGTATCACGGAGCCTGCGATTTATGGAATCAATTTGCGGTTTAGGTATCCGTTTTTTGCCGTGATGATATCCTCAGCGGTGGGCGGTGCGTTTGTGGCTAGTTTTGGTGTGCGTGCAACGCTTGGTTTGGGGGGTGTGTTGTCCATCTTGTCGGTGCAACCAAACTATTGGCTTGCGTATGGGATTGGTTGGGGCTTGACCTTTGTTTTGACCATCGTGCTCACGCTCGTGTTTCACAAAGTGTTTGGCAAAAAGAGAGCCCTTGCAGAGGCTGCCAAAGCAAGTGTGGTATCAGGTGAGACCGCAAAGGGCAAACAAGAATCAACAAAGAGTGTTGTAGTGGCAAGTGATGCAACCACACTAGATGTACAAAAAGAAACAAAGATGGATGGGGTAGAGACAACCGTAGAGATGAATAATGATGCCAAAGAGCAGGCGATGCGTGAAGAGCCCCAAGCAGAGATTGTGGAAAAGGGTGTGTTGTACAGTCCGCTCAAAGGGGTGTTGTTGCCTATGCAAAGGTCCAAAGACAAGACTTTTGCCGAGGGGATTTTGGGAGAGGGTGTTTTGATTGTACCGAGTGAGGGCAAGGCGTATGCACCTTGTGATGCCACCGTGGTGGCGGTCACACCCACCAAGCACGGGGTCGGTTTGTGTGCAGACAATGGTGCCGAGATTTTGATACACATTGGGATTGACACCGTCAAGTTGGGTGGCAAGTATTTTGAGGTCAAGGTGGCGGTGGGCGACAAGGTCAAAAAAGGGCAGTTGCTCGTGGAGTTTGACCTTGACAAGATTGTGGCTGAGGGATTTGAGATAGAGACACCGATGGTTGTGAGCAACAAAGAAAACTTTGCGGGAATCACTGCAAGTGTGCCTGAGGGTGTTGTGCAAGTGGGTGATAGATTGCTTGTACTCCAAGACAAAGTACAAGAGCGTGCGGCTGTGGAGAGTGAGGGCGTTAAACCAGAGGTCGTATCGGTGATGAGTGAGGATGAGAAGGAGGAAAATGGATGTGAAGAAGGTGTCTCAGAGACCGTGTTGGTGATGGATGAGGGGAGTGGGGCTGAAAAGGGAGAATCTGAAATGGCAACCGTGATGGAAGCCGATGAGGCTGCGGATGCAAGCCTTGCACCCAAGGAGATGGGGACAACCACAGAGCCCAAGCCAAAGAAGACAACGGTACCAAAGGCGAGTGGTGCAAAAAGTAGTGGCGTGAAAAAAACGGTTGCAAACAAAGCAACGGGTGCAGGTGCAAAAGCAACGAGTACCAAAACAGCGAGTGGGGCAAAGACTGCGGGCACCAAAACGGCAAGCACAAAGCAAGCAACCTCCAAAAAAACGAACACAACCAAAAAATAAAGACTGGGATAAACAAAGGAAAAACAAATGAACATTGCGTTGGATAAAATTGCATTTAGTCGCTATGGGGCGTATTTGAGTTTGGCACAAGATGAGGTGGATGGCAACCTGCTCCTTAAATCTCTGCGTGGCAAGTCAAAAAGTCACCCCAACATTTTGAGTTTTGCCGTATTTGAAAATGGCAAAGCCTTGTCGTACAAGGTGAGAGCGGATTTTTTTGTGGTCACCCTTGTGTTGGATGACAAGCGAGAGATTGGGATTGCCTATGATGGGCAAGAGCGGCTTTTGGTCAAAGGCGACAATATGCAGGGGATTACACTCGTGTTGGACACAATGCCCGTGTACAACTTTGAGTACAATTATTTGTTGGGCAAACCGGACAACTGCTATGCGGTGGTCAATAGTTACAAAAACCTTTGCAAAAACTTGGTGTATGCGGCAAGAGATGGGGGGGCGATTGCACTCCATCAAAAACTAAGCGTGGATACAAGTGGGAGTGCAAAGAAGGCTGCCAGTGTGGCGGAGATACACGCAACCCCCAATGACTTGGGGGAGATTTGTGTGGTCATAGAGGATATTGCTACGCATATGGCGGTACCGCAAACGAGAGTCTTTGATTTTGTGGAGGCTGTGCAAAAAACCAAAGATGATTTTGCCAAGTTTTGTGGCAAGCAAGAATTTGCCAAGGGATACAAGCAAAGTGCTGTTTTGGCACAGTATATTTTGTGGAGCGGGTTTGTGCGTGCGGAGGGTAATCTCAAAAGGGACGCCTTGTATGCGAGCAACCGAGACTTTTTGGGTGTGTGGAGTTGGGACCATTGTTTCAATGCCTTGGGCGTGGCGGTGATGGATACCAAACTTGCCTATGACCAACTTGCTTTGCTGTATGACCATCAAGACAAGATGGGGCAGATTCCTGGGTCGGTCAGTGATTCTACCATACGGTGGAACTTTACCAAGCCGCCCATTCAAGCCTTGTTTTATGGGTTGCTTTGGGACAAGTTGGGTTTGTCAAAGGCACAAAAAAAACAGGTGTACGCACAAATCAAAACACAAATTGAATTTTATTTGACCTATAAAGACTGTGATGGGGATGGGCTTTGCGAGTATCACCACGGCAATGATAGTGGACAAGACAATAGCACGGTCTTTGAGGCGTACGAGTTGGTGGACGCCCCCGACCTCAATGCGTACTTGTTGCTTGCGATACGGTTTTTGCAAGATTTGGCTGGCAAACTCAAACGCAAGAAAGAAGTTGCAAGATGGCAACAATGCGGGGATGACTTGACAAAAAAATTCTTGGAGCACTTTTTGCAAGATGGATTGCCCTATGCGTACAAGACGCTCACCAAGACAAAGATAGAAAGCGAGGCGTTGTTGCCGTATGTGTGTTTGCTTTTGGGCGACATCTTGCCACAAGAGGCACGCACAAAAATGGTGCAAAAATTGCGTGATGACTTTTTGACAGGGTACGGGATTGCTACCGAGTGCACCAAAAGCCCGTTGTATGCCGACGATGCGTATTGGCGTGGTCCTATTTGGGCGCCTACAACTTTTTTGATGGTGACCGCACTCAAAAAGTGTGGAGAGAGCAAGTTGGCAAAAGAGGTTGTAGAGCGGTTTTGCAAGATGGTGGACAAAGAAGGGTTTGCTGAAAACTTTGATGCTTTGCGTGGCGTGGGTTTGCGTGACAAATCGTTCTCTTGGACGGCGGCGGTGTTTTTGCATTTTGTTGCCAATGAGGCTTTGGTGTGAGTTGGTGATGCTTGCAAAAGGAGTGCCCAAAAAAATTGGAAAAAGAATAAATTTTGTCTGACTTGCAAAAAACGCTTGCCAAAAAGTTTTTTTTGTGGTAAAATATAAGGACATAAAAAATAGTAAAAAAGAATAAAGACTATTTTGATAGGAGTAAAAAAATGGCAAAGGCTAAATTTGACAGAAGTAAGCCCCATGTCAATGTTGGTACAATAGGCCACGTTGACCACGGCAAGACAACTTTGACAGCGGCGTTGGCAACAACCCTAGCAGCCAAAGGTCTAGCCAAAAAAATGCGTTATGATGAGATAGACAAGGCGCCAGAGGAAAAGGCAAGAGGTATCACCATCAACACGGCACACGTGGAGTATGAGAGCGAAAAACGCCACTATGCACACGTGGACTGCCCAGGCCACGCTGACTATGTTAAAAACATGATTACCGGTGCGGCGCAAATGGACGGTGCAATCTTGGTTGTATCCGCAGCAGATGGTCCAATGCCTCAAACAAAAGAGCACATCTTGCTTGCTAGACAAGTTGGCGTTCCAAAGATTATTGTCTTTTTGAACAAAGTTGACTTGGTGGATGATGCAGAGTTGATTGAACTTGTTGAGATGGAAGTCCGTGAGTTGTTGTCTGCAAACCAATTCCCAGGAGATGACACTCCTATCATCAAAGGTAGTGCTGCAAAAGCATTGGCAGCGGCTACTGAGGGCAAAAACGATGATGCTGCACTCAAACCAATCTTTGAGTTGATGAATGCACTTGACAGTTATATCCCTGAACCAAAGAGAGAAGTTGACAAACCATTCTTGATGCCTGTGGAAGATGTATTTACGATTTCTGGTCGTGGTACCGTTGCTACTGGTAAGGTTGACCGTGGTATGGTCAAAATCCAAGACAAGGTGGAGATTGTTGGTTTGAGACCAACCAAAGAGACCACCGTTACAGGTATTGAGGCTTTCAGAAAATCACTTGACTTTGCACAAGCGGGCGACAATGCTGGTTTGTTGTTGCGTGGTGTTGAGCGTAAAGATATTGAGCGTGGTCAAGTATTGGCGGCTCCAAAATCAATCACTCCACACGCTGAGTTTGAGGCTGAGATTTATGTCCTCAAAAAAGAAGAGGGTGGTAGACATACTCCTTTCTTCAACGGCTACCGTCCACAGTTCTATTTTAGAACAACCGATGTAACCGGAACGATTGACCTACCAAAGGGCGTTGAGATGGTTACTCCTGGCGACAATGTCACAATCAAAGTTTCTTTGATTGCACCAATCGCTGCTGAGCAAGGTGTGCGTTTTGCTGTCCGTGAAGGTGGCCGTACCGTTGGTAGCGGTGTCGTTTCCAAAATCCTTAAATAATCATTGGCAAACAAGCCAAACAATCAAAACCCCCTTTGTGCAATCCGAACTTGCACAAAGGGGGTTTTTTGTTTTTGGTAGGGTGGTCGTAGAGAAAGAATGGTGGTATTGTGTGTGGTGACAAAAAAGGTTGGTTCCTGCACTGGTTTTTTGGGGCGAAGAATGACAAAAACACTTGAATCCCAAGTTGTTTTGGCAACCCTTGCTTGCGGGCGTAGAAATAAAGGGGGTGCGGATGTGAAAATGAATATTTAAAATATATAGAAATTTAACCAAAAACACTTGACACGCATATACATAAGTGGTATAATGTAGGCAAACGAACAATGAGAGTTGTGAATTGGTAATTTGTAAATGTTGTAAGGGTGTTTTTTGTGTGTGGCTGAATTTTGTGGAGCCTGTACACAAAAGGAATGAAACACGCTTTGCA
>Ga0123357_10005829_pt1 | contig 14850 bp, 19 predicted proteins | sample TergutEmb28metaG_FD_89873 | JGI IMG/M metagenome (GOLD analysis project Ga0123357, IMG submission 89873) | Embiratermes neotenicus P4 segment gut microbial communities from Petit-Saut dam, French Guiana - Emb289 P4 | ecosystem: Host-associated > Arthropoda: Insects > Digestive system > Gut ...
ACCAGATCAATACAACCCATGAAATAACTCAGCACATAAGTCGCAAGCTCCTGAGGATGGATGTATTAACATCCGAAACATGTTGAGCATTAAATAAAGAAATAATAAAGCAAGTGACATCAACCTGGTCTCGCTTTACTCAACTATCAAGATGATGCACGGTCCAATAAACATAAAAGTCAAAAAATATGTTTACAATGCATACATTTTGGGGTTCTTTATTTTACACTGTGGTTGACTGTACAAGTACTATTGCCAATTTCAAGAATTCATCATATTGTGGGAGGACTTCTCAATTCCCTGTTGATATCATTTCATGTTGTGTGCTGTCAGCCGTCATGTCACAGCTGTTGTCACCTCACATTTACCTTTAAATTTGTGGTCACCAAGATTTTGCTTTGGCGCTGAAAAATGAATGACTATCACTTGGTGCCACTTGAGGGCTGTATGTGGCATGTTCAGATATTCTTTTGTTATGATATTGTACACCATGTGAACAAATTTTCTGACATTCTGTGGTAGGGCTGGACGTGTGACCATGACAATGATTGTGGTGATGGGTCTGACGAGGGGAAGGTCTGCAACTCCCAGTATAAGACCTGCAGTCCTGCAGAGTTTACATGCCAGAACTTCAAGTGTATCAGAACACCATACCGGTGTGATGGTGAAGATGACTGCGGTGATCACTCTGATGAAGTCGGTTGTGCCAGTGAGTACTAGTTGGCTATCTGAATCGTGAAGGTTGTGGGCTTCCGGAATTTTACGCTCAGTAGCTGGTAAATAAGTTCCAGCTTTTCAGAGGGAACTGCTGCTACCATCATGAGGGTGGAACTCTGTGTAGGTAGAGCTAGTCTGTTTCCTCAGAAATTTTGACCTACCCAACTGTAATGTGACTGAGTACTGAGGGCAGATAGTAGGTTTCCCTGCTGTCTTCTTTCATCCTTCTTCAATTCTTGGTCAAAACATGGTAGGGTATCATATTCCAGAAGTCTGTAATCTTCATATTTACTGTGGTCAGAACACAGTGACTCACATGTGAGTAATGATGGGATCACCAGTATTAATGTTATCATTTATTTTCCTTTGTTTCTGTAAATGTGTACCCTGTCAGACAGCTATGAGATATTTTTTCTTAATTCTTCAGACAAAGGGTATCAAATATTTCTGCTAATGCATATCTACCTAAGCTGTTTGGTATCTGTCTGCTTGTTGGAGGCAGTCTTTGTGTAACAGTAAGCAGTACCCTGCAACATTATGTTGATGAGAATGCTTTAATGAAAACTAGAGAAAGTAACAGAAGACTTCAGAAAATTATGTAAAGATAAATCTCTTATGAAATAAAGTGAAATGCCACCTTGATGCAACTAGGTAAATTTATTGATGTATTCTTAGCTCGACATGTTTCGGGTACATACGCCCATCATCAGGAGCATTAGATGTGGAGTTGCAGCATACGGTTGTCTGCACCGAGTTTGTGGATGGGTGGTGGTCTTGAGAGCCGCTGCGTAGGTCATGTTTACAGTGTGGATCGTGCCGTGCGGTACCATCCACACTGTAAACATGACCTACGCAGCGGCTCTCAAGACCACTACCCATCCAAAAACTCGGTGCAGAAAACCATATGCTGCAACTCCACATCTAATGCTCCTGATGATGGGCGTATGTACCCGAAACATGTCGAGCTAAGAATACAGCAATAAAATTACTTAGTTGCATCAAGTTGGCATTTCACTTTATTTCGTGAGGAAGATGCACGGTCAAACAGCCCTCAAATAAATCTCTTAATTTTTTTTCATTAAGCAAATATTGGGATGATCAGATGTTAGAGGAGATGGACGAGGCTACATATAAGGTGTTGATCAGAAAATCTGAAGGGAAAATGTCATTTGCGTGAACTCAGTATAGATGGGATGATGATATTTAAGTGGATTTTAATTAAATATGGCCGTGGACCGGATTTATTTGGCTTAGGATAACTTCCATTGGTGGTCTGTTGTGAGTGCCTTAACCTTTCAGTGGTCTTTAAATCATCACATGCAGCTGGCCTCTCTGCACTGTACTGCATACATTTTTGTGTAGTTTAAATTTAAAACCCCTCCATCCTGGGCAGTAATTCGAATTTAAACCCCAGTGTCACAGAGGTTCTATAAAACACATGTCTTTCCTCCAGTTGAGTGGATGCTGTGGTCTTATGTTTAAGAGGTAATATGGCCTGGGAATGAGTCTGAACTTTCATGTGTATTTATGCCTGTATTAACCTTTTGGCGCCGGAATTACTTTTTTAAATTTTAGCACACCTGTATACAAAATGTGAATAAAACAGGAACCAAATACATTAGAATTATGAAACAAACTGCATTTTGAAGAGAAAAAACGGAGAGTATATGCCATGTTAAAAACATTCAGTACCTGTATTTGTTGAATAAATACATAAAATGCAACGTTTAGAGGTTAGCGGTGTGGTACGACCACTATAGTGGTCGTTAGGCATCAAAAGGTTAAGTGTACATGAAGCATTTCTTGCACTCGCTCTTTTGTCTTCTTAGCTTGGTTTTGAATGTGTGAAGCAAAGGGATAGCATTACCTGAAACACATGTATCTGTTTTATTCAGAAAAAGAGAAGACACAGTGTGCACAAGGCCAGTTCACATGTAACAATGGACAGTGTATTGACAACCACCTGGTATGCAACAAGGTGTCAGATTGCTCTGATGACAGTGATGAACCGCTTCATTGTAACGTTGATGAGTGCTCTAAGGTGGAGGTTCACCAGTGTGGACATAAGTGTGTGGATACCCCTACAGGCTTCTATTGTGAATGTAACCAAGGCTACAAGTAAGTAGAATCGCTTGTAAAATTAACTTACATGCTCTTAAGCCATGGTCGCAACCATGTATTTTGTGTCACACGTTATGGTGCTGATGATTTTAGTGTCATTTAAGATGTGATAATGTATAGTAGGCCTACTGCAGAAGCTGTTTGAGAGGAAACTGATGCCTTGTCTTAGATGAAGGGGGCAGCAGGTTCCTCCAAAATAATTGTGCATATCTACCAAATTGCATGGTGTCTCTCTTTCTCCCAGAAAGTGATAATCTTAATACAGTGCCATGAGAATCTCAAATTTGATTGACTAAAAAATTTTTATCTTGAGATATCTGTTCTCCTGGGATATGATGTCTCATCAGTGTGTCATTAGTTGCCAGCGTTTCAGGACAAGATAGTGATCTCATCTTCAACAGTCAAAATGTCCTAGAAAAATGCAGGAGAGCAGATGGATTTGGGAATATATATATGGATAGTGTATGAGAGATTGGCAGACTGGAAAAGTTACGGTGAAAATCAAGGAGAATATTAAGCTTTGTGTGGTAACAGAAAGCAGCTTGTGCCACCAGACTGGGTCAAGCAAAGTTGCTGGCCACATTGTTTACTATGTATTGAGCATTCTGACCAAAAAACCACCCTTTATCTCACCTATGGCTCTTACATACCAAAGCACCATATTCATGTTATTTATCTACCCTCACTGCTGTTGAGTCTCGTTGCTGATGGCGTGATAAAGTGAACCATTAAACAAGAAAGGGCGGAGGGGAAAATTACGTCTGTAGACGCGCAAAATCCTAACCAAACTTCGAGCCATTATTTTGAAATTTCAGTTAACAAATGACACATTCTATACCATGTATTAAAGAATGCTGCAGCCTGAATAACTGTTAGGATGTGAATACACAGCATTCAGTTTTCCATCCTATGTTCATTGAATGGTAATATGTGGGGAGACAGAGAGGCTGGGATGTTTATTTAATTTATGAAGTCTCATAGAAATTTCTGTGGTTGGTGGTTGCACGTTCACATGAAGTTTCTTCTTACAGATTGCTGGAAGACGGAAAGGCTTGTGCGGACATTGATGAGTGCATAGAGACACCTGGTGTGTGTTCACAGTTTTGCTCTAACACTCCAGGCTCATACTATTGCAAATGCAATGAAGAGTATTATGAACGGGCTACAGATGAACATACTTGCAAGAGGCGAGACAAGACAGAACCTTGGCTTGTCTTTACAAACAAGTACTATGTTCGAAATATGTCTACGGACGCATCTCAATACTCACTCATTCACCAGGACCTTATGAATGTTGTAGCTCTTGATTTTGATTACAAGGCTGGATATATGTACTTCTGTGATGTCAGTGCCAAGACAATATTCAGGTTTGTTTTTGTGTTGCTGTAACTAGAGTAAGTTTAATTTAATAATTGTCCAACAAGATGCAACTTATTCAGTTTATTACATATCTGTAGGCAGCTGTACATGTTTCGGATGTTGACACCCATCGTCAGGAGCTGGTACAGCTGTAATTATAGCTTCTGGTATTGATTAACCGGATCTGCTACCAACCGTTCTCATTGTTGAGTTGGAACTGATTCATGTGTATTGTACGGTAGGTATTCATTTGTTATAACCAATAATCAATACCAGAAGCTGTAATTACAGTTGTACCAGCTCCTCATGATGGGTGTCAACACCCGAAACATGTAGAGCTGCCTACAGAAATGTAATAAACTGAATAAGTCGCATCTTGTTGGACAATTATTAAATTTGATTCACAATGCACAGACCCATGTATATTTAAAAAATAAAATAGAGTAAGTTTCTTAATCCTCTCAGGTCCCTATATGAAGTTAGTTTTTTATTGGTGCTTTGTCCAAACACCAAGGTTGAATAGCAACATGCCCTAGCTAGAAAGAATATTTCTCTTAAAGAGCAAAATTTAGGCAGGTAGTATATTGTCTCTGCAGCTACCTTATTGGTATGGTAAATTCCACATCTAATTTGCCCATGACCGAACCTTTCTCCACAGACCATGTAAGACTTGTAGGAGAGACTTATTAAGAGCCCATTGAAATTGTAACTGGAAGATTTGACAGTTCCCATTTTTAGCTGTGACTTCCACAGGTAACATGTCTGTTGCTCTCACCCTTATACATTGTAGCTCTTTTGGAATACTGTGAAATAACAGTTTCGCTGCATGCCTTGAATACGAAAAGTTCTTAAAAGTCAGCTTGAGAGAATACGTGGGGCTGCTACATACAGATAACTTTAATGGCAAAGACCAAAGATGTAATACTGACCAAAGCTTCTGTTCGTTGGAACTGATTCATAATAACAGATTGTCTTCAGCATTCACTAACACCAGATGTATATATCCTTAACTGTGAGAATCTGATACTTGGAACCCATTTAACAATAGAATTTAAATTGTTAGGCTTTTATATTATTAAACAGGTAAACATAAAGTTAGAGGCAAATAAGGTGTATGGGGAAATGGGGGTATAACTCCACTCATTCTTAACCTTTGGAGTGAGTGGAGATGTCAGCTTCACATCTCTACTCATTTACCTGCATTGGAATGTTTGGATGCTGGATGGGTATCAGAGGAGGTCTGCCAGCTTTGGAGAGAAGAAAAATCTCCTGCCCCGTGCAGGGATCGAACAGTGATTCTTTGGGTCTTAGGTTATAGCTTAGTAATTATACAGACTGAGGTGTTCTGGCTCCTTTTACATATGTAAGGTGAACAGGAGTATGGAGTCCTGAAACTTTATGTGGTCTACTAAACATTTTTAATGTAAAAGGGGTTCATAAACTTGCAACTGAATTTTACAGAATCTTTTTGTAACTGTTCCAGGTCACAAGTGGGATCATCTGAACCAAAGGAGCCAGTTATTCGCCATGACAGCCATGGGCTGGAGGGGATTGCTGTAGATTGGGTCGGCCGTAAGCTGTACTGGCTTGACCGACACAGTAAACAGCTTGAAGTTGCTGAGCTTGATGGCACCCATCGCAAAACTCTGTGGGTTGGAATTAACGATCCTCGTGCCCTTGCTGTTCATCCTGGAACTGGTTATTTGTACTTAACGAGCTGGCATCTTCAGGCAAGACACTTTTCAAACCTAAGTTAAATCTTGCACTGTTACATAAGTAAGATATGTGATGGCTCCCCCACTGCCATATTACTCTCTCTCCCTCTCTCACACACACACACACACACACACACATGCACGCACAAGTTGTTTCATGTTCACTCCAACATTTATAGATTTCTATTTGAAGATTCACTTTTTCTGGGATATGAAGCTATGTCATTGGGTTGGGGTGGATTGCAATGTTTTTTTTGTGAATGTTGGGAACTACTCATCTGCTGACAGTGCATCACTTCACAGAAGACCTGATTCCTCAAATACACACTGTGAAAACCTCATATATTTCATATTTATGGTCACTTTCACTAACTGTGACATCTGAGTTAATATCGTCATTGTGTTATAGACTGCCTTTACTTAACCTTTTGACGCCTAATGACGACTATAGTGGTTGTACCGCACCGCTAACCTCTAAATGTTGCATTTTATATATTTATTCCAGAAATATAGGTACTGAATATTTTAAACACGGTATATACTGTCCGTTTTTTCCTCTTCAAAATGCAGTTTGTTTCATAATTCTAACATATTTGGTTCCTGGATTATTCACATTTTATATACAGGGTGTGCTAAAATTAAAAAAATAATTCCGGTGCCAAAAGGTTAAAAGCTGTTACTTATGTCTCATGAGTGACTTCATACAAGCAACAGATTGATCAGGTCAAGGAGTTCATTTTGTATCACACTGCTGTCAAAATATGAACTGATGTAATTCCCTAAAGTTGGCAGAAGCAAGGGGTAAGTGGAGAGGAGTGTGGAGTGTGTATAATACATATAACAGGACTGAAAATTTTAAGTGAATTCTAATAGCCTACAGTATGAGAGTTTTAGTTATATCTGTTTGCCACATTGGAGTGTATAGTGCAAGCATGTTGATGATGTGAAGGAGGGGAATAAGGAAATGGTTCTGCTGTGAAACCATGACATGCAGCATGTTGTGCATATACAGGGTTATTCATAAGTCCATGAAACATTTTAAAAATTCGCAACAAATAAACTACTGAACAGATCATGGTAGTTCTTACGCCGATAGAGAGAGAAACTCTCCCAAGTTTTTTTTTACATATTTCACAAATGCTCAATGTGTCCACCTTTGGTAATATGGCAGACATGTATGCGATAGTCCATCTCATTCCACATGCGTGTCAGCATATCACGGTCAACCAGAGCCACAGCAGCGGTGATACGGTTGTGAAAATCTGGAGATTGGCGGGGAGTGGAGGTACAAAGACAGTGTCCTTCACAAACCCCCAGAAGAAAAAGTCGCACGGGGTTAAATCCGGGGACCGGGGTAGCCACCGCATTAATGCGTCTTCTTCTTTTCCTGTGCGTGCTATCCACCTTTGTGGCAAGTTTCGATTGAGATACCCTCGCACATCTTTGTGGTAGTGAGCCAGAGAGCTGTCTTGTTGAAAGATGTAATCATTACTGTCTTCATTCAACTGTGGCATCAGCCAGTTTTCTAACATGTTTCACGGACTTATGAATAACCTTGTATTACTGAAGTTGGTAATTTTAGGGAATATGAGATTTCTGTTGAATTACAAATAAACTGCACCTCAAGATTGAGAATTCAGCCCCTCAAATTCTATTGGTCATGTTGTATACTGTCATGTTGGTGCACACTTGTGGTCCACCTTGTGGCTGGGCATTATATCTTTCCAGTGATGAGCCATTATCCCAGAGTTAAAATCTGCCTGTCAACCGTATGCTCACATTTTGATTCACAATTCTGTATTTGTTGACAGTAGTATGGTTACTTGGGGACCGTGGTAGCACAGTGGTTAAGGCGCTGTGCTACAAATCAGAAGGTCGCTGGTTCGATTCCAGATGGTGTCATTGGAATTTTTCATTGACATAATCCTTCCGATCGCACTATGGCCCTGGGGTCGACTCAGAAATGAGAAATGAGTACCAGGAGTATTTCCTGGGGGTAAAAACAGGCGCTGCATAAGGCTGACAACCTTACCACCATTCTAGGCCATTGTCGCATAATCTGGGAACCTTAACTTCCTGGAACCCTCTGGGCACCTCCTGTAAAATGGGTACTGGGTCTTTCCCGGGGTTAAAGTGCGGCCAGGGCGTGCTGCTGACCACTCACCCCCTTTTAGTGCCGCGCTCATGGACGAGTAGAGCTATACCTCTACCCACCCTCTGGGCCACACCGGGCCTGTAACGGGATCATGTTACCTTTTTACCCTTACCTTTAGTATGGTTACTTTGTGACAAGCACCGAAGAAGGGGTGTGTAGACATTTGCTTACATTTTTTATAATGCATGGAACTACCAGCACACTTCTACCATTATTTCTTGTTGTAGGCATTTATTGGTAAGATGGGTATGGATGGTTCCAATTTTACAAGAATTCTTACATGGGAGAATGAAATTGCATGGCCAAATGCACTCACCATTGACTATTTTACGGATCGTATCTACTTTGCTGATGCTCACCTGGATTATATTGCGTCTACTGACCTCGATGGCCACCACCGCCATGTTGTCTTATCAGGTCAGAAGGTGCCGCACGTGTTTGCCATTACGCTGTTTGATGACTTCCTTTACTGGACTGACTGGAATTTGAAGGCTATCAGCAAAGCCAACAAGTTCACAGGTAGGACATATTTGTTGCATGTTGTGACAGGTGAAAATCAGAGGTAATGCATCAAGCAGTGATGTGAGTCTTGCAACAGAGCTGTGAAACGTGTTTGGATATGGGTTTTGTTCCTGTCCGTGTCAAAAGTATATGAACAAATTCCTTCTGGTGTTGCACCTTTCATGTCTTAGATTAATAGAACACATTTCTGAAATTTTGTGATTTTGTTATAAAAAGACCAGAGGATTGAAGTCTTCCTGGATGTTAAGCAGTGTCGTTTGGTTATGTGCTGTTCGGTGTTTCAAAGGATTATGAAGCTTTCATCTTCAAGGGTCAATACTAAAATAGTTACTGACATTTTGAGGGATCATAGTGCCTTCAGATCTTCAGTAAACTATCAACCAGTTAACATAGAGTAACATCCCAGAAGACTTCAGTCTTCCACAGCACTGCTGTGCAAACCTAAAGTCTTGCAAGTTAAGAACTCTTCTTTAGTGTTATATGTTGGGTGAAGCATAATTCTTCTTCCTTGCATTTGGGAGGCATGCCATTTGAATCTTGACTGGAATATCAATTATCCTGAGGTTATTCATGATTCTCAAAGTCCCTTATTGTAACTGCCACAAAAGTACCTCGAATTAGACCACAACTGTTTCCTTTCACATCGCAACCAATTCTTTATTCATTTATCATATTACTCTTCAGTGTTCTGAGCTGCCAACAGTGTTATTAATTAAATCATAATAAAAATCGGGTTGTCATTTGGGTTGTGACACTGTGTAACATAGTAGAAATTGACCAATGTCTCAGATGAATGTAATACCTCCATATTCTACCCTGAATATGGAGGCACTGCATGTTGTCATATCCCAGAAGACTTGGTACTCCTCATAGTCTCGATCACGAGAATTTCAGATCCTGCACACAAATAAAATATTAACTAATTGTTTTGTCTGTGTGTTATATGTGTAAATAAATGTAAGTTTTATGTATGTAGACACATTTGGCTGTGTGAGGTGCATGATACCTTTTGATATTACTAAACTGAATGTACGGTCTCTAAACAGGAGTGAATGTTACGATATGAAGGTCCATTACGTTGGAGAATTGCACATTGAAACTGTGGTTTATCTTAATGTTTTTGTCGTATATCAACAGGCAAAGACTTGGAAGTAATCCGCAACACAACACATCGTCCATACGACATACACGTATACCACCCGCTGCGACAACTGCCATACCCGAATCCATGTGGAAATAACAATGGTGGCTGTTCACACCTCTGCCTGATAACTCCACAGCGTAAATCAGGCGATAGTCCAGTATCTGCTGGGTACAAAGAGGGAGAGGGCCCAGTGAAATATGTATGTGCCTGCCCAAATCAGTTTATTCTTTCACCACAGGACAACAAGACCTGCACTGCAAACTGTACAAGTGGACAACATCATTGTGGTGGCAATGATGATAAATGCATACCGTGGTTCTGGAGGTAAGCTGTGACTTAAATTTTTGTTCTCTTTCGCTGTTGTAGAACAAGATTGCATCATATGGATGTGCATTAGTCAGTATTTATGTGTCTGCTTGTATTTTGATACATAGCAATATTGTTTCCTGGTATAAGCACCTGTAACTTTCTAGGGCCATACTTGCACTTGGCTTAGCCTGGTAGTGGAGTGTGTTTATATGTTTGTTTGTGAACTGCTAATACCAAAATTTGTGTACTGAGACTGCATAAACTGCATAGTGAGGAGTTACATAATTTGTATTTTTCACCAAATAATCTTAGGGTGGTCAAGGGTATTTGAGATAGCTGGAATTTGTAGAGGCATGGGATAGAGTTGGGGAAGTTGATAGGAAGAGACCGTTTTTGAGACCTAGGCAAAGATTGGAGGATAATTCACAAGTGGATTAAGAATAGTCTTCCAGGACATGATGTCATGCAGCATGGTATCAATTCACATATGAGTACAGTAGAGTAATCATTTTCACTGACATGAGGAATTCAGAGCTCATTAAGAATGGATGCTAAAGAAGTAGGCTATGAATGTGAACTGGATAAAATAGCATAGGATCTAGTGTCAGGCAACATGGTAATGAAACTTTAGGTTGCCTAAATAAGGGGAGACTTTATGGAGCTGTAAGAATGATGTCAGCTGCTGATGCGCACATTTTGTCACTGTTTGTATGTAGTTATAGTAGGTACATGTGTTGTAACTGAGTGGACATTTGCACAACACACTACAGTAACAGTACTGGTGTCTTGGTTAGGGTGGTACAAGAGTGGCATCTTGAACAGGATTATCATATACTCCTTCGAAGGACTGTAGTTACATAATGCAATGTTCTACAATGGTGTTGATGTGTATGGTGTTAATTATAGTGTTTACAGAAATAGGTAAACACTTTCTCTAAAATGAAGCTAGTTATGTACTTAGTGTTTGTATTGACCCAAATATTTAGTCTGTATCTTTGATATATGTGTTGATGGTGGTTTTTCAAGTGGGCCATGCATAGTGTATTATTGTTAGTTGGTGTTTTGAAATCGTACCTTTAACTCTATGGTAACTATTGAATAACTCGTGAATGCTTGTATTGATTTCATAAGTTGAATGTTTCCACATACATCACTTCAGTCATTCTACTGTTATATGACTTCCGAAATGTTGACTGCCATGGCAGACATCTGTGTCTGCCACAGACCCTTCATGACACACCACAGTGGTCACCAGCATCTTCCTTCTTACACTTTTAATGTGTTTTCTTTAGCAATGCATTGTGTTCTTTGGTTACATGCAGGCTTACTGAAGAGTGTCTAGTAATGCTTGTGGGATGTAAAATACATGCCAGCATTTGTAACATTTCACAGTGAAAAAAAAAACAAAATGTCTTAGTAGAGTGACTGGACACAAAGAATATAAAAATCACAGTCACAGTGAGCATACTAATATGTGGACTCATCTGCGTTATTTAAAGAGTAAACTATATATTGATAATCTTTATTGTTGCACCGTGCATTTCGTAGAATCACTTTAATTATCAAACCAACAAATGCACTTACATAAAATTCCACCTGCTTCAACCTGCATATGGATACCACACCACCACAGCCATACCACAACGTAACTCCAACACACATCGATCCAGATCAATGCAACCCATGAAATAACTCAGCACATAAGTCGCATGTATCAACATCTGAAACATGTTGAGCATTAAATAAAGAAATAATAAAGCAAGTGACATCAAGTTGGTCTCTCCTTACGCAACTGTAAAATTCCACATTTTAAATGTTTTAATGTGAAATTTTATATACGTGCATTTGTTGGTTTGATAATTAAAGAATATATTGATAAGTAATATTTTAACTTAATACTTGTCTTACAATAGGTGTGATGGAGAAAGAGACTGTAAGGACGGCACAGATGAGCCATCGACGTGCCCAGAGCGACACTGCCGCGCAGGAATGTACCAGTGCAGTAATGGGAATTGTACAGCATCTGCCACTATCTGTGATGGTGCAGATGATTGTGGAGATAACTCTGATGAAAAGAATTGCGACTTGCCATGTCCTGATTTGGAATTCAAGTGCAAGTCCAATGGTCGTTGTGTGCTTAATGCCTGGAAGTGCGACGGCGATGCTGACTGCAAAGATCGCAGTGACGAGGCACCAGAAATGTGCCGTACGTTTCCAAACTCTTGGCTTTTTAAGTGCATACAGAAGTTCATAGCCAATTTTTATAAAACCTAGTGCAGTAGACTAACACTTAATTTTGGGGACCATTTTTAATTTTGCCTGGGTTTTGAAAATCATACCTCTGTCAAGCACAGTGGTTACTGTGTGCCACCTGCTTTAATATTAATTAACTCTGTGTATTGTCCACAGAGGATATTGATGTAGTTTTCATATTCCTGAGAACAGGGGTGGGTACAGATTTTGGGGGGCCTGAAGCATATACAATTTTTGGGGCCCTCTTTAAGAAAAACAAAACAAAATTACAAATACAAAATTATATGTGAAAGTGACTATTTATATAGGGCCCCTGCCTGAGAATGAAGAGTTATTAATTTTCAAATAGCATGAACTTACTGGTCTTTGAATTGGAGGTGCAGTGTGTTTGCTATGATGCAGGAACTTACTGACTTACTTACTTACTTACTTATTTACTTACATACTTACTTGCTTAGTTATTTAGTTACTTACTCATTCTCTCGCTCACTCACTCACCCACACATACTGTGGAGCAGGGTCTTTCTTGAGAACTGGTTCTTAGCTAACGAAGAAATTTCCTGTATTTTATGGAACCCAAAGGTTCATTACTGTGTTTCGAGTGCCTGCCACCTGTCCCTTTCCAGAACCCAATCAAGCCAGTCCGTGCTCCCCATCCAACTTCCTGAAGATCCATCGTAATATTATCCTCCCATACGCTTGGGTCATGCAAGTTGTTTCTTTCCCTCAGGTTTCCCTACCAAAACCCTGTATACACCCGTACTCTCCCTCATATGTACTACATGCCCCTCCCATCTCATTCTTCATGATTTGATCACCCAAATAGTATTTGGCGAGGGATACGGCTCTTCATTATGTAGTTTTCTCCACTCCCCTGTTACCTCATCCCTCTTGTGTCCAAATATTCTCCTCAGCACCCTATTCACCAACACCCTCAGCCTACATTCATCTGTCAATATGATCGACCACGTTTCACACCCGTACAAAACAACAGGCAAAATTATAGTTTTGCTTATCTTAATCTTTAGATTTTTGGAAAGCAAACTGAAAGACAAAGGATTCTTCACCAAGTGATAGCAAGCATATATTCAATATGCTCTTAATTTCTTGCTGTTTTGGATTTTGATACGTTAAGGTTGTTCCCAATTATTTTAAATGGTCCACCCTTTCAAAGGAGCTACCATCAGTCTTTATATTATGACTTCATCCCGCATTCTGATCTCAATACGTGACCGTTTACTTGGGTGGATAAAATTTTGTACATAGCTGACAAAAGTGATACTCCACTAAAATTACTACAGTCTGTTTTATCACCCTTCTCTTAAATAGGTACAGTGATTGACTCCTTCCATTCCTCTGGCAATTACTCCAGTTTCTAAACACATGTAATAAGTTTATGGATCTAGGAGAAAATTGTTCTCTCCACTTCTTTAATCAGTTATGCTGGGATTTGACCAGTACCAGGTGGTTTATGTCTTTTAGCTTTTCAGTAGCCAACTCAACCACCTCCCATAAATCCAACCCCTCGTCCATACTTTGGAGTATTGTGAACTCGTACTCTACTCTATCCTGGTTCACGTGGGAGGCGGTAAAAGTTGTGGAGGACATACCCTGATGAGGGTTGCTATGACACAGGTTGGCTAATGGGGCTGTGGTCTACCCAAGCCAAGGTGGAAGGTATTGTGCTGAAGGCTGCATGGCACTGGGGTAGAGATTGCAGTGTCTTAAACGATCCCCTTGGGGAACCAGGCCACACCCCATTGTATGTAGGCCTTCTGTCCACGTGGGGCTTCGTGGACAGTGATCTAATATTTTTCCCCTTCTTTTGTGGGAGGGCTCCTAATTGGGGACCCCGACAGATATAAATGAATGAATTAACCATTGGCCCTGGAGATGAAGCTTTTCTCACCCTGGGGACCCTGATGGGTGACATGGAGGGGAGGGGGGGTCATTTACCAGGGACTTTCAGGGAAAGGTGCAGGAAATTCTGGAGATGGGCGTCTCTTGCTTCAGGAGCCCATTGGGGAACCTGTGGAGTTGTTGACTGAGTATTTTTGGAGGGCTCCAGATAGGGAGCCTCTCTCTCTGTGGGAGCTCCATTAGGGGAGCTCCTTTCAGGCGATTCGGAAGGATACGGGAGGAGGGCTAAGGGGACGGACATCACCCCATGGAGGTCCATTAACCGGGAACTCTGAGAGATAGTTGTAAGGGGTCTCTGGAGACGGGGCATCTCTCTCTATGGGAGCTCTGTTAGGGGAACCTGGAGGGAGGACTCCTTTGCTAGGGTAGGATATGTAGGATATGTAGAAAAGGCTCTGGGGACAAGCATCTCTTTCCATAGGGGCCCTGTTTGGGGAACCTGGAGGAGGGCTCATCTACAGGGGACTTTGAGAGAAGGATGAAGAGGGCTCTGGGGATGGGGCTTCTCTCCCTGACGAGGCTCCATGGAGAGGGCCTTGTGGGGGGGAGCTCCTTCACTGGGAACCCTGGAAGATATGTTCAGATAGTCTCCGGATATGGGCATCTCTCTCCATAGGGGCCCCTATAGTACCGAG
>Ga0123357_10005830_pt1 | contig 14849 bp, 5 predicted proteins | sample TergutEmb28metaG_FD_89873 | JGI IMG/M metagenome (GOLD analysis project Ga0123357, IMG submission 89873) | Embiratermes neotenicus P4 segment gut microbial communities from Petit-Saut dam, French Guiana - Emb289 P4 | ecosystem: Host-associated > Arthropoda: Insects > Digestive system > Gut ...
AAAATTCACGCATGCGCACTAAGGTTCAAGGTCGGCTCATGCAAGCGCGCTAGATTATAATCCATCAGGTGTTCGCATAAAAAAATACGGTCGGATACTTTTCTAACAGACCTCGTATGTGTTCCTTCCTTCCTTCCTTCCTTCCTTCCTTCCTTTCTTCCATCCATCCATCCATCCATTCATCCATTTATCCATTCATCCATCCACCCACCCACCCAGCCATCCATCCATCAATTTATCCATCCATCCATCCCTGTCATGTCAGTAACACCTCTCTTAAACATGGCAACCAATGACATAACTCTCCCACTTTTTTCCCCCTCCCAATTGAATCTTTAACCACTGTGTGTGTGACATACTTTATGACTTTGGAATCCAACTTAAAAGCCTACAAAGAAAAAGAGAATTAGTGTGTCTTTACTGTGTCCACCCACAAATCAAGCTCATCAGCACACAATGGATTGGTTGATCATGGAAGCACAGTACTGACAGACTGCAAAACCACGAACTGTACTGACAATGCTCAACACAGTGGCCTAGGGAAGTTGTTCTGTGACCTCTGTGCTGAACCCTTTGCCTACATTACTCAAGCAAGGCCATGTACAATACATTTAATTGTTAATCCAAATTTCCTACACTTTTAAGATTTCATACATTACAGAAGGCTTTAAAACATGTAAGTCAGAATACTAGTGCTCGAACTAGAATGGCAGATTGAAAAACCGTGTGTGAATATATTACTACCTAAGACATTTGTGAAGAATCCAAGTCTTGTTAACTTTTATTATTCACAAAGTGAAACGAGCAAAGGTACACATTAATGCTTGTTAAAAACTGCAATTCAGAGAACAGTATATTGTGAACTATACTGTGGTACTTACTTGATACAGGGAAATGTACTGGTCATATTCTGGAGAGCTGACTGTCTGGAGGTCAGGAACTCTCTGGTGAGCCACCTGAAGCCAACCCCTCTCCTCTTTCATTCCTTGCTCCAGTACAGTCCAACGTGAAGCAGCCAAAGCCATCTGCTGTGCTCGACTTGCAGCTTTATCTAGTATTGCAGTTGCCCTACAGTGCAAGGTCTGGTGCAGCTGGGAGTGCAAAGCACGTGTGTCTGGGTCCAAGTTTCCTTCCAAGGATTCCAAAATACCTCGACAATGGCTCAAATTTACAAAAAATTTGCGGTGTTTTTGCATCTCTTCTTGCAAATGCTCCAAACTAACGACTGATATAGGACTGTCAACCAAGGTATCTGCTACATCTATAATCTGTGAAAATTCTTTTAAGGTTTGTTCATAATCATCAGCAAGAGACAAGAGCTGAAGCAGTCTGTCACGTTCAAGTGCAATACTGTGTTCAATGATTCGAGTAGTTTCATGAGCAGTGAAAGTCTCTGGAGGAATATCCCTTCCTGGGAAGTCCCTAACCAGGCTCCTTGCTGTTTTTAGTAAGCAAGTTGTCTTCAACATATGACAACGATTTATGCTTTCAATCTTCTCCAATTCCTGTAGTTTCAATTGCACCGATATATCTGACTGTATGAGTTCCTCCAACTGCTGTTTCAGCTCTTCAACCATTACGCTGATGTTGTTCACACCATTCAGAAATTCTTCCCAGTAAACTAAATCCTTGGCAACTTTCTCTTCACTTTCCTGGGCAATTTCATCAACAGCTTTCACATGTTCCTGCAGTGAGACAAGACACTCTCGCAGATGCATTTTATCATCCTCACTGCCAACTCCACTGGCTGTTTCAAGAATACCTTCCAGTGCAGCCACACTTCCTTCAATGCTATTTATCTCTTCTTTCAGAGTATCATATTCCTTCATGTGCTCTTGTGTTGGTGCAGTGTTAGTTTTCTCTCTGTTTAGATATATGCGGTATTCAATGGTTTCAAGCCACACAGAAATAGTTTCTACTGTTTCAATGATTGTTTTCTGAATGATCACAACATCCTTCTTCTCTACAGCAGATTGGAGAAGACTCAAATTATTCTGCACATGAACATTCCTTTGTTCTACCAGTTCCTCTGTCACAATTTCTTCAAGAGTCACTAGGTACATACCTCTAGACGTGTGTGTGGTTTTACGGGCATTCTGCAAATCTCTCAAACGCCCTGACAGAACACTGCTTGCTATCTTCCATTGTATTGCAGTGGCCTCATCTGCAATGCTAATAATATCTGATGGTTGTTTTGGTTCGAACTGTACTGAAATATCTTCAAGCATTACAGGGCTCTTGCATTTGAACAGATCCACTTCATCTTCAGAATCTCTAAGCTGTATAACCTGATTGTCTGAACAGGACTGTTCTTGTAAGATAAATTGTTCGGAAGTGGCAACAGGTCTTACATCTGCACTAGTAAGTGGTACAGATTTTTCTTGAGTTCTTTCTGCAGTGACAAAATCTGGGACATTTTCTTTGACATATGTTGAATTTGACTCTACATTTATATCTACCCCAGGCTCATGAGGCTCCATTAGAAACTGTTCATTGACTACGGATGAAATTGGTTCAGGTCCTGTTGGTTCCATTTCTTGGCTAGAGCTAGGATCAGGTGAAAAAAAGGTGACCACTTCTTCATGTATTACAGGAGGACCTGGTGAATGTTCCCCTCTAACAGGCTGCACTGATACTTTATGATCTTCTGTTAGAAATACTGTTCCCATATGATCTACAGGTTTTGATGACAGTTTAGCAGTATCTGAATATGATTGTCTGAACTCGGCTGGAATTTCTACATCAGACTTGTGTTCAAGTGTTTGTGTTTCAACAGGAAGTTCTGCACTTGTCACTAACTTAGTGCCTGCAGGACTTTTTTGACCCTCAGAATGCCCCTCAGATATCTCGGTTTTCTTACCGGTAAGGACTTCTGGATGTTGAAGTTTCATTTCCGTTTTAAACTGTGGCTCTGCAGTAATTACAATTTCATCTACATCCTTTTCATTCATAATTCTGGCTGTAACTGTTTCTGGTTTCAGTGCTGATGCATCCTCCATGGAAGGCTCTGGTATACGATGTGCTTCCTCTGAGTGTATAGGTTCTGATGGGCTTTCTGGTGACTTAGTTTGTTCTTGGTATTGTGAGAAGATGTGTTCTGGACTACCATCATCCAAATTTTGCACCTGTTTCGGTTCCTTCTGTTCTAATTTTACATCTTCAAGTGTTGGGTATTTCTCCTTCTCTGGTTCAGTACACTTCAGCTGTGTAACAGCTGTATCTCCTACAACTCTTCCAAGATCTGGAACAGTCTGATCTTCAAGTTCTACTCCTTGTTGCTTATCTTCTCTCTCACGCAATCCTGCAGCCATTTCTGCGGCAATAAATTCATACACTGCTTGTTTTTTATCTTCCCTCAATTGCGTCTGCGCCAAATCTGAAATATTAGGTTCAATATTTCCATCCGTGTTAACAGTAATGCCAATGACTGGTTCCTCTTCCATTGCAGGCATGCCAGGCACATTACTTGTAAATTGTGCTGGTTTTTCATCATCAGATTTCAAAAGTGTTTCTACTTTATAACAAACATCCTCACCTTGTTCACTCTCACATACCCCTGACCCAGTGTTATCACCTGAGGTTGTGAGATTTCTGTCTGTATGGTAGCCAATCTTTCCAATGTCACCAGACTCCATAGATGGAGTAAAAGAAACTGAAGCCTGAACATGAATTTCATATGGCTCCTCTGAAGAGGATGACTGAGACCTCTCATCTCCATATTCTTTCACAAACACAGGTTTAGTTTGAATAGAAGTTTCTGCAGTCTCAACTTTTGTATCAATCGGAATAAAGAGTACATGAGACACAGTTGTCTCAGGGAGGGTTTGTGTAGGGATTACAACCTCCTCCCCCATTTGACCCACATCTGCCATCTCGGTTCTCTCTGGTTCCAACAAACCTTGAAAAACTGCTTGCTCTTCTCGTTTTGCCACAATTGGTGGAACAGTTGGTGAAAATTCCTCTGCCTTGGAGACAATATCCTCCTCAACAGTCCAAACAGAAGAATCTGCCATTTCTATATTCTGTGCCTGAAACTTCCCTACAGTAGCTGTTTGAGAGCACTGTTCTTCCGTAGGTATGAGCTCTTCCTTCAGAGTCTGAATGAATGTGTCTGTAACATCTGGTACATCAGGTGACAAAGTCTGCACATATTCCTCCAATGTGGATGGAACTGTTTTTGTAGTTTGGGTTGAGATTTCCGCTATCTCAGCCGTATGAACTTGAGGCAGCTGAGATGAAACAGTTTGAGAATATTCATTTGTAGTAGGGATCATTTCTTCCCTAACAGTCTGTATAGAAGTGTCTAATGTATGAGTCTGCAGTATTTCTGCAACTTCAGGTGACACTGTTTGTGCTGTGCCCTCCTGAGTTTCTACTGAATATTTTCCCACTGTTTGACTGGATATTTCAGCCGTTTTAAGTGGTGTTTCCTCAGCAAGAGTGTCTGCATCTTTTCCACGTGCTGGATCTAGCAATTCCGTAGAAGTCTGAATTGACATCTCAAATGTCTCCACTTTCAGCAGCTCAGGGATTTCTGTTGGCTCTGGTGTTACAGTCTGCACTGATCCTTCAAGCACGGGTGACAAATCAGTGTGTACTGCCTGTACTGACATATCTTTTGTGTCAGTACCTGGCACTTCAGGTGTCAATGTTTGCACAGAATCTTCCTGCACAGGTACAATTTCTTCTGTCTTGGTCTGAACTGATGACTCCATACTATCAACAGCTACCAGCTCAGTGGCTTCTGGAGTTGAAGTCTGTGCAGCCTCATCGTGGGTTGTGGCTGGTTCCATCTCTAATGTCTGGATAGATATTTCACCCGTTACTACGGGTCTCACATCTACTACCTCTGGTGTTTTTGTTTGCACACATTCTTCCTGTGTGGACGTAAGATCCTCCTTCAGCGTCTGAACAGAAAAATCTGCAGTTTCAGTTTTTTCTACTACATGCATTTCAGGAGTCATAGTTTGAGCATAATCCTCACATGTAACAGCTACATGTTCACTGCTAGTTTGCACAGAAGATTCTATCACCATAGCATCTGGTGATTTAGGGATATCTGGTGTCACTGTTTGAACAGACTGTTCTTGTACATGCAATAACTCCCAGACTTCAACAGGCTGGGGCTCAGAGTCAACCAATGCCTCTATAGCCTCACTTGGTGGTCGAGTTGCAACAGCTTCATCTATGACCTTAACACTGTCAACTTCCTCAGACTTCAGTTCTCTATACGAGTCATCATGAAACTCAGGGCTACACATATCTGCAAGTTGCACATTCAATGCTAAACTTGGTTCCTTAAATTCAGAAGCAACATCTGGTTCCTTACCATCTTTCTTTCTTTTCCGTCCCTTCCTTTCAATTCCCCTTTCCTCTACTGTCACTTTCTCTGCAGTGCTGTCACTGGTTGCTGTACTAGCTTCAACTGGTTCAGAACCCTGTACCTCTCTTATTATCCCCTTAGAGGGCTCATCCTTTTCCGTACTATTAACATCCAATACGACCATTGCCTGACCACCTAATGGCTCTATGCTTGATTTCTGGAATAGAGGAGTTGATTCTTCTGAGTCCTTTGCTTTTACCTTCTGTTTCTTTTTCTTCTTTTTCTTGTTCTTTCGTGTATCACCTTCCTCCATCACTGACATTTCATCCAATGTTGTTTTATCTTCAGGATCATAACCTGTGTCATGTGTCATATCACTGTCTCTAGGTGACGGTGGGGAAAGTGGTGTTTCCACAATTATGATATCCTCCTGTTCTGTTGGCTTGGTTGTATCAGATGATGATGCTGATGAGCCTGGTATAATAATTTCTGTAGATTCTGCAAGCGATGTTTCCAATGATGTTTGAACTTCATGCTGATCATCACAGATAGCATCTCTAGGAGTTTGTTCTAGAGTATCTACTTGTTCTACATCAACAGGTCCTTCAGGTGAACTCTCTTCAAGCCCTTTAGCTTTATGTTTCTTTCTCCTTCTACTTCTCTTGCACGTATTAATTTCTGCCTCACTCTTCATAGATGTATCATCTCTGGCTTCACCGTCAGTCTTCAGTGGGGTAGGAGCAAGTCCAGTACAAGTAACAGTTTCTTCGATCATAGTACATGAAACTGTTTTTGTACCAGGAAGCTGTATTTCGATGTTCTCTTGGACTACTTTGTGCTCAGGTACTGTACCTGTACATGGTTCATCCCTCTTATCTTCTGATGATGGCATCAGTTCTTTCTCCTCAACCTTCACAGATGCTGATACTTCAGCCAGTTCTGAAGGTTGCTGGAAAGAAGTTTTAGGTTTCTCTTTGATAGATAAGGCAAACTCAATTGTTTTAACACCATGTTCTGGAGATGTCTGGGATGTGACATCTTTACTTACTCCAGCATCTGATTTCATGAGAGTTTCTTGAAATTCGCTTGGTTTAGGAGACTGCATTACTGATTTACCAACAATACCTGAAGTGAAATACTGATCTTCTGATAATTCAGATGTCCCCACACCAGTTATTCCTAATGGTTCAGTTTGAGACACAGACACATGTCCATCTTCTACAGTCACGTGTGGCTTTTCTGTGTTTTCAGACCCTACAGTTTTCTCAGAAGTAACGTTCGCCACGGCTCCTTTTGCATCTGGCAGTTCACAAATACTTGCTGTTTTTTCGATTATATTCTCACCTACAGTTGCATCCTGGGATTGTGAGTCAGTATATTTTTCTGCTTCTCCATAATTAACTGCTATACCCTGACCTTCCAGTTCAGTCATTACTGTGTGTGAATATGATTCCTGTGTTGCTTGTGTTTCTTCCAATCCTGGTAAAATACCACTCTCAAGAGAAAGTACCATGTCAGAACTTGATGCAATTGGAATGTCAGTCACAGCAGTTGCTATGGCTTCATGTTGTGTTGCACATGGAGACTCCACATTTTCAGGAGCCATCTCTGAGGTGTGTTCCCTTACACTTCTTGTAACATCAGAATCTTCTTTGGTTTTAAGCCCAGAAACTACGTATTCTGACTCAGTTTTAGGTTCAAATACCTCAAATTTTGTGGCAAGTGACTCAAATACTGAAGATGAATTTGGAAGAACTTCTTCAGTACCTGTCATAATATGTAACTTCTCTTCCTCAGTTGCAACATTTCCAAAAACAACCTTCTCTATTAATTCTTTAACAGCTATTACTGAGTGGTCTTTGTCAAATTCAGAGGCAGCATGATGACCTGTGACTTCTGGAGATGATGACTTTTCAGCATCAGTTTCCACTACACTTTTATCTTGTACTAATGATTCACCTGTGTCTGGCATCACTTTACTGACCTCCTCTTCCTGTTCTTCAGCTGTGGCCAGTATTGTCTTTGCATCTGCAATGTCTCTCATTAACACTTCTTCAATTGTCCCCTCAAACAGCCTATTAACGTAACTGTTATTTGCAGTTTCCTCTTTTCCTTCATGTAACAATCCTGGTGCAGTTACCACCAAAATCTCTTCTCTCTGGGTATGTTCCTGCTTTTCCACTAGTGACTGGCCATCTGTGCCACCTTCTGTAAGTTCTTTTTGGCCTGATGATGGTTCTTTCACAAGGTGAACATCTTGAATTTCAGTTCCTAGTTTTCCCTCAAGGTCTGAAATCACACTATCATAATAGTTTTCACCTTTTTGAAGGCCTGAAGGATGTGACTCTCTTGGAACATCAGCATGTTCTTGCCCTGGTATATCACTGCGGATGTGCTGTTCATACTGTTTTTGGAGACCAAAATCCAGTATTTGCTGACTCATATGATCACCTGTTCTAGATACCTCAACTCTCACTCTGGGAACTTCTTCAGTCACTTCTACTTCCTCTGGTTCTTCCACCACTTCTTCAGTCACGTGCTCCTTTCCATCAATGGTAACAACCTGTCGAACAACTCTTCGGATTCTACGAGTAACTTTTCTTGTAACCTGCTCAACAACTGCATGTACACATGATGATGAAGTTGTAACATGCCCATCTACATCAGTACCTTGATCCTCTGGTTGTGAAGGAGCAGAATGCTCAGGTTGATGCTCAGCTGATACATCTACTTCAGATGGTTCCACAACAATATAATCACCACTAATTTCTTGAGTTTCAATTCCCTTCAGCAGAAGAGAAGGTGGTGTAAGATTTTCTATTTCTCCAGAGACCGTGTGGTATGAAACAGTCTGATGCTGAGGTTCACCAGAGAATTCTGAAAGCCTCTGACCACCACCAGGAATACCTGACAATGCACTCCCTACGTATGACTGAGTGGTGGTAACTTGCAGCATTCCATCTCCTTGGTTTTCTGATGCAGTCTTTTGCTGTTCTTGTAGAGTGACTTGAGAGAACGCAAGAGACTGTGTTACAGGGACTTCCACATATTCACCACCAGTATCTGAAGATGTAAATGTCTGAACCCTTTGTTGTACTGTGTGCTGTTGTTGGGATATCACAATACGCCGAACTTTGCGAACCACAATTTTCTGGCTTCCATCCTTATCAACTATCACTTCAGTTGTACTTTCATCGGGATCAACAAGCACAGTTTCAAATGACTGTGGTGCGGTGTGAACTATGTTCAGTTCAGAAGTACTGGTCACAATTTCAGAATCTTCTTGACTTTGTCCTTTGTATTTTACTTCAACTATTAGGTCATCACCTGAGTTGACATCCTTCTCTTCTGGTAAAACATTACTTTCTTCTGTGGGTGCCACAAGGTTTCCACCTCTTCCAATACCAGCTTTTGTTGCAATTTGAATAGTCTCTTCATTCTCTGTTTTCTTCTGAAAAACATGTATCTTATTTTTCTGCATTTCAACAGATGGAGAAGTCCACGTATCACTTGCAGTTTGGACTGCAATCTCAGGTGGAATTTCTTTCTTAGCTGCCTCTGGTGATTCTTTGTCACTAACAAACTGCCCGGACAACTCTGTTTGTACTTCCATGTCAACAGGTGGATTGCATATAGTTCCTTCATCTTTTGCTGTCACTTCTGATATTAAAAATTCAGTTTTATCATTCTCAGACTGATCAAAATGCAAACTGTTGCCTGTCTGAGACTCAACATCAAGGACAGCTGGTTCTTTCTTCATTTCAACTTCTGCAGCAATTTGGCTTTGGACTGGGACTTCACTAGGCACTGGTGATGTATCAGATGCTACAGCAGCCTCTGCTGCTGGCTCACACTGAGAAACAAAAGGACTTTTAATAGTTATTTCATTATCTTCAACAGACAAGGATTCTGGAACTTCTTTGGTGAACAGAGATTCTACAGTTTCTTGAACAGAAAATGCTCTATTGTTGCTGGAAAATGAAACAGATGTAGCTGCTACATGATTCTGCGGGTGTACGACCAAATCAAAACCTTCATCAACATTAGGAGCAGTCTTGGGTTCAACTCTGGGAAGGGAGTGTGCTACAAGTGATAAAGGCTCAACAGAAGAGACAAAGGTTTCTTGCTGCTTCATTTCAGAAGGCTGCCCCTCCTTTGCCTTTGATTCTTCAGTGATTAACAACCCCTAAAAGAATGCCAATCAATGACTCAGAAATATTGTAACAAGAACAAAAAGAATCTGAATTCTCAGAAATATGTTGTTTAAAAGAACCGAAATGAAGAAACCCCAAAACAACAAATAATATCAAGCTTAAACACAGTAGCATAGGAACCCAACCGCACAGCAAGCACAGAGAAACAAGCTAACAACACTAACTTATGCATAAGTACTAGTTCGGAAGAGAGAAATTTTGAGATGACTGTGCGAACAGCTTGAAGAAAAGAGGGAGATAGATATACTGCAAAAGAATCAAGCAACTGAGAAGGAGAATCAAAGAAGACAGCTGTTTTTCAAGGGGTTGGTACAAGTTTTCCAATACCTGCAGCGTATCATGATGAATTTTTAATTCCTTTGCTGCCTCATGAATAGCTTCCTGCACAAGCTGAATGCGTTCTGACAATGCTACTGCCAACTGCTGTATATCAGGGTAACCCTGAAGACCCTCACATTGGCTGGCCAACTCTAAAAGTTGGGTTTCTTTCAGGTTCAGCTCCACAGAAAGTTTCTGCAAAGCAGAGAAAAAACATTATTAAACCGAAGACCCAGGATAATCTAAGGTACTTTACAAACAGGTAAACCTATAATAACAATTTTTAAAGTAGTGTAATTTATGCTCTCACCTCAACAAGGAAATAAGACCAGTTATGAAACATGTTCTAAAAAACTGGGGTTTTTGATAATGTTACAAGCACCAGTCAAAAATAATGAAACTACCTTGAAAGTATTTGTAACACACATTAACAAGTCATGTCTATCAGTAGGTATACTAACTTCATGAGCAAGAAGCTGATCTCTGATGGCTTTTGGTGACACTGGTCGAGTTTCAGTACGAAGAGTAGCATTGACAGTACTAAGCCACTGCTCTAGGTCAGTTAAAAATTTCTCATACTGCAACACTTCTTGACGGCGTTTTTCTTGAACTCCCAGTGCCATCTGCTCAAGTGTCAGTAAGAAAATATAAGAGCATCATGTATTATAAAAAAAACACACACACACAAATAAAAAATACTCTTTATGACACAATATTATGGTATTTAAGTAACCACGGGACTAGCCCCTACATACCTAGGTCCACTGAGAACCTGTTTTACATTGTGGACTCAATATTGTATGAAAACATAAACTACATATTATGAAATGCCCTGATGTGTCATACACTCTACCACATTTCAATTCACCTTTAGTTAACGAACAGTATGTGTAAAAACAGTACATGGCAACTGACATGCTAAAACAGGAGTGCACTTCTAATTACACCTATAACAATAATGAATGCTATGCATCTTAGTTAGCAGTACAGAAAGACTATGCCAATCTCACAAAGAAAAACACCTCACAGTTAACATGATTCTTCAGATTTTCAAGGTTGTAACAATGAAATTATATTCAGAGTTGTGAGGCAGTGTGGTCTGCCAGACCAACATTGTTAATTGCTTAAAGCTGGAGCCTGCAAATTCCTTCTAAATGTCAGTACCTTTCTACCAGACTAACACTGCATCACATCCCAGATGAAGGTTATCTTGCATCATACTTCAAGTCAAGATTATAATAAATTTTGAACTTCATCAGTATATTCACTATTAAAACACTAATGCTTACTTTTACAGTTACTGCTCCTGGCTGTATTATTTGTCTCATGAACAATACACAAAAATCATTTAATATTAACCTCAATATCTAACTCAGCAGTCTAAACATTTACTGAATACATACCTCAACCAAAGTCTTGCCATGCTCTATTTTAGACACTAATGTGACAATCTGAGTTCGCAACCTAGCCAGAGTTGCCTCAAGTGACTGTGTTTCTGCATCAGGTGGTAGATCCCGTAACACCATTTCAAGTTTAATGGCCTCTTGTTCCTTCAACTGAACATCGTCCAACAATTTCTGAAATGCAAAATGTACATGAGTTGTTAACTTTATTACTCTTACATGTCCTAGTATTATATATGCTTTCAAAATACACTTAATTTCTCTCACACCAGCCATTATATTTTCGTGGAATATTAAGAGAAAAGAGTGATGTTTATATTTTAGAAAACTTCACAATTCTTTTACATTATAATTCATTTAAATCAGATGAATTTAGCCAGGCAGGCTCATGTATCAGGGAAGTTTACAGCTGTTTTACGTTCACATTTTGTATTATTTCTCTAATGTGACTAGATTCTGTAAGAACCTGGAAATCCTACCAAGAAAATAAAACAGAAATTTACTTCTAGCCATGAAAATAACATAAAACTTAACTTCTCTTTTTAATGTTGTATTTCACTTAGGGATACTTTAAGTATACTCAGAATTTCTTTTCTCACACTGCAGGACAATAAAATGCGAAATTCCCCGAGGATCAATTCTAAGACCCTTAGTTTTTCATTACATATTTATATGATCCTCCAAGAATAAATAACTAAACAGTACCCAAACATTCGCTGATGACACTGGTGTCACAATTTCAAGGCAAAATGCATCCTTCTCTTCAGTGTCACAGTTCTGTCTCATAATAAGCAAAGAGTCTATTGCCAATAAGCTTGCTCTAAATCAATACAAAATGAATGCAATAAAGTTTATAAGGAATAACTCTCCACAATATCCATGAACTACTATCTATGATAATATAAAGAAGATTCTGTAACTACAAAATTCCTTGGTTTACAAATTGATACCACCTGAAATGGAAAAATCCTTACCAAATGATTCCTACACCATGTGCAGCATGTTACATACACAATTAGGTTTATCTTTTTCTGCAACACTGATTCTCAAAGAAAATTTCTTTTACTTACCTTCCCTCTGCAATGAAATGTGGAATAATCTGGGGTGGGGGAAGGCTAGTGCCAGGATTTGTGCACCTGATGCATATGCATGTACACATGTACGCACATAAAATTCTGATCATTCTTTCAGCTAAAAGCCAACACTTCATACGCTCAAGTAAGTGTGTCTTAAATCATACAGAATGTTAACACACATGCCTAATCCATTATCCACATAATTTCCTTTAACATTTTAGAGAATACATTATGACAAAGAATGGGGCTTTTATACTACTGTACTGCTGTGCAGAAGAAGTGCCATGGATGACATGGTATTTATGTAGCAAAAGTGAAAACTTCCATGTGTACACAGATTTGAATTTAAAGTTAGGAACAGGAAAAAATTAGAGGAATCCACATCTGGAAAGTACACAGGCTGTCTTGCTCATGTAATTCTTAGTGGCTGGCTAAACAATGCTGCATACGCTGCATTTGCTGGGCAGTTGCATGATTTTCTCTCTTTCAGTCTTGTAAACCACAATGCATCACAGAAGCATCTCATCACCTCTAGTACATATTTGTGGTGGTGGTTAATGCCATTTTCTAGAGCATATTCATGATGAATGGGACTGTTCTAACAAACAGAATAATCATAATCCATTCAGCATGACTTCCATCTTAACAAGGATGGGATTTCCCACTGTGATGAATGCTGGCTACTTCTAGGGGTCAAAACTCTAGAACCACATTTCATCACCTACTACAATCAATTTCCACATGTTGCAACAAGTCAGAAGCCATGGACAAGCAGTCTTCTTTCCACTCCTGCATTAAGTATTAAGGAAATGATCTTGTATCAAACTTACGTCAATTCTGTAACTCCAGTTAAAACTGCATGACTTAAATTTCTACTTTTTCAACTGTTTGGTAAAATGGTCAGTTTTTGTTATTCTGCACTGTGTACTTGTGGTAACCATCCCTTCTACTGGCTAAAAACATGCAAGATGCTTGTTGCTTTTGGCACAGGTTGATAAGGTTTCTTGGCTGCCTTACTACCCTCTCACTGAACTGACTATGTATGTATTATTCTGTATTCTTCATATCATTACAATGCACATGACAATAACACAGACTTAAAACTTGTCTCATGTACAAATGTAGCAACTGGATGCACTGTACACCCCCACAGACATGAAGTTATGTTGCCTCAAATGGTAAACAGTGTCAACACATCAAAGAAGTGTAATGACCTTATCATCAGGGCCAAGCAGTCATGAGTTGGGCTTAGAAAATCTCCAAAGTATAGCAGCAGCAAACATAGTGTAACACACAAGAATTCATAAATATCACTGACACAAATGCAAATCTCTATGTGTAGTGCCACATCAGGTCACAACTGTTGTGAATGCATACCTATGTAATACAGTTTATTCAAGATCTGCATTCATTATCAATATTCTTGATCATGCCTCTCAAATCACTTACCACTAATGTAGCCAACATGCTTGTCAAATCATCTGCATGTAGGCAACTGAATTCAACTTCTGCCTTGTCCACAGACTGCTGAAGAGCAATGACATCTGATGTCAAAGAGACCTGCAACATAGCATTTACTATTTCACAGTGTGAAAAGGCACAGTCATTTTTAGCCTCTGGGTAATACATATCAAGCACATCAAACTTTCCTGATGAAATGTACTTTTTGCAAATAAAACGGTTTACTGTCACATTCAAAAACTGGAAAATTAAATCAAAATGCCAATGAAAGTGTGAAGGAAAAATATCAGAAATATCCATATCCCCTGTACTTCTTGCCTCACCAATGTAGTACAAGTAGCCTTTCAAATATAGAGATCAATAATATTACCTATACAGTATAAATGAGTATTTGTGAAAATGTAACACATGCAACAAAAACAAACTCGTGCCAATACGACTTGAACCAGCATATTCGACTCTTGCACAATTGATAGTCACCTGATGGATGTCCACAGTATTATCCTCACATTTTTTTGTCATGGAACCCAGCCATGCATTTAACATGACCGAGGTTCTTCTCAAAATCCGGTAGGCACATTTAAGTATTTACTCAAAATATATCATGTATATTATTGTAATTAATGAAAGGCACAGAAAAGAGGCATGAGTACAAGTGCAAGGAAATTATGAATGAATGGAATTATGATCTCTGCTGTACAATTACACCACTTCAAGTTTCAGGCTCAATAAATTGTATGTGCTTGATTTTTGTTTCACAGACTGTTCATGCTACAAAAGCGAGAGACCAAATGCTATTTTCATAAAGAATATAATAAGTGGGAGCTTTACTCAGTCAAGACAGTGTAATAGGTCTTATCAAAAACTATACTATACATGTCACTATAAACCTGTACAAAAAAACTACAGGCTGCTGTCTAACAAGTACATTTGTTGTTGTTGTTGTTGTTGTTGTTGTTGTTGTTGTTGTCGTCGTCGTCGTCGTCGTCATAGTCACTTTTATCTGTTGCATTCCGCCATGCTGTATAACTATAATTACCACAACAATAATTCC
>Ga0123357_10005831_pt1 | contig 14849 bp, 9 predicted proteins | sample TergutEmb28metaG_FD_89873 | JGI IMG/M metagenome (GOLD analysis project Ga0123357, IMG submission 89873) | Embiratermes neotenicus P4 segment gut microbial communities from Petit-Saut dam, French Guiana - Emb289 P4 | ecosystem: Host-associated > Arthropoda: Insects > Digestive system > Gut ...
CCACCACCACCACCACCACCACCACCCCCACCACCACCACCACCACCACCACCACCACCACCACCACCACCACCACCACCACCACCACCACCACCACCACACCTTCTATGGCATAGCAGCCAAAATATGAGCCCTAGCCTCTTCAGTTTCACTTCTCTAGGTTCTCGTGTCTCATACCACTTTTCCATCCTTTTGTTCCTACTAATACCTACTGACATGATATACCAATTGCTCTGCGAACTTAACCAGACACTTTGAAAACGTTTACAGATGTTAATACTGCAGCGTTAAGGTCACATGATGCCAAGGGAGTATTATTTAATTTACGAAATTTTTGTTGTGTTATTTCTGGATGGATTAAACCACTTCAAAATTTGTACTTTTGTGTAATGTTGCTCTACACGTTAAGTTAGCCAGACGTAAATGGAAAATATATGTTGCACTTATGGATGAAATGAGTAGGGCTTAGGAAATTGAATCGGAAATTTTTCGCTAAGTAACTATTTGTAGGACTTAGGAATGGATGGAAGGGCAATGTTGAAGTGGAACTAAGGATAAAGTACAAATGTGTGTATTCATTTCACCTGAACTGTTGCAGGTTCTTGGAAGGTTTCCTGAACACCGTTATGAATTTTAGATTTTTTAAACATTAAATTAATTATTTAGCGAATGTAGATGGATATGCAAGTACTGTTGTGACCTTATGAAAATCTGAATCATCACTGGATACATCAAAGGCAGATTCATGCTTCACAAGTACAGGCACTTAAGCCTAACGAACCGCAGCTCTTCCAGCAGTACAAATCCCCCTCACCCCACCTTGTGATCTTGATGCAGTTCCTTCGCTATAAATCTATTCCGATCTGTAAGTTTGTGTGTTTGGACCATATGAAATCACAGCCATTCTGATGGCCGAACAGAATGAGAATTTAGATGGTCTTGAAATCCCTTATAGTGGCCGAAGTTTTATGGTCCCCTGGTGTCTAAATATGACCCGACGGCCAGGCAGTTCTTGTGTGTAAATTCCGTAAATAACACGTAGGATACGTGCAGCAAAGGACAAATAGCGTGATCAGGACTCTGCCTAGACGGCAGTGCACCCTGCAGTAAAAATACTGTATTCCAGAAGATACGGCGGCGAAATTTTTATTCGGTCTCATATGATGTCGGGGGTGGCTTTAGAAAGTACCATGTAAAGTGTGGATATCAAGTATCACGGCAAACGCTTACGTCAGCTCAGATATTTAATGTGTTTTCAGTTACCGATAAGGCGTCATAGTAACCTGCAATTATGTGCAAATCTACAAAACCGACAGATGTGTTCAGTGGAACTGGTGAATTACAGATAATTCATATAAATTTCGTACAGAACGTATCAGTTGTCTTGATGCAAAAGGTTTTTGTTCGTTCAAATATTGGTCGGCCTACGCCGCTTTAGAATGATTGCAGTCCATTGTGTTGTTCTTCGGTAACAAAACATTACTTTAGTGTTTGCACAACGCATAGGCCCACGCGAACTTCCACCATTAAATTTTTCAGTGGTAAAGTTCTTTTGTTGTTTTAACAGTAGATTTCCACAATATCGATTATTGGCCATCATGTTTTAATTGTTTATCAAAGTATTTTCATAAAAGCTACTCCCGGTGAAACAAAAGGACATCAAAGCATCCATCCACCCAACGAGTAATAATAATAACAACGTAATAATAAATACAGGCCCAGATATAACGCGTTTAAAAAATTAACACGTTTGTGTTTAGCAGGTTGTTTATTTAGTGATTCATTTTTCTTAAATTTTGTTGTGGCTGATGTAACCCACAGCAATTTTACACTCGACAATTTGTAGTAACTGTTAAATTAAAAGTAACGACACTGAATTTTATTCTTCTAAAAACGTGATAGAGTGTTTTCGGGATTTTTTATTTTCATATAAAAAGCTAGATTCACTTCTCGAGTACTTTTCAACAAACGACAAGGATATAAAAACTTTTAATTTTGGTTTTTGAGAAAGGTTTATAGTGCTGGTGGAGGTATGGATGTGTTAAATTATCTAAGAACTGGTTCAATGCAATTTGAGATAAAAAAAATAACTAGTGAGTGTGAGAGACTTTACTTATTACTGGGAATGACTGGACGATGTTGGATTTCCTAATTTTATACTCAAGGCCAGATTTGATAATATCTACAAGCAATTTGGATAGAGGATTCTTTTCTCGTAATGAGAAGTGATAAATCAGTAGAGTGGCTACTAGCTGAAGGAATTTTTTTTATGTTTTGCTGACCGTGCATATCAGTATAATCTTAATAATTAACCAACTTAATGCACAAATTCTTGTTTTATAATAAGTTTATTATATGCCTCCACATTTTGACCTCCTGATGATGAGCACATAGTGCTCGAAACGTGTAGAGGCATATAACAAACTTATTATAAAAAAGAATTTGTGCATTAAGTTGGTTAATTACTAAGATTATTTGAAGGACTGTTTATGAAACAGTGTCTGCAGAGAAGTCCATGGTCTTATATTTTGTATCTGTCGAATCTCCTGTCCATATCCTCATGTTCCCTTGATAACTCTGACAACAAAACTCCACGACAAAGTGCAAAAATTTTCAGAATCATGAAGAATTTTGTTACATTTGCGCATCGGAACTAAACGTGTGGCTCTACTGCGTAATTTCCCCCCATTCTCTCACTCATGAGCACTTCTTCCTTGTAATACACAATTGTTCATCCATTGTTCTTCAATATTTATTATAATTTCTGTTACTTCAGATTTTCTAATCTTAGAGTACAATAACTCGGTTTGTTATCTGAGACACACTCTATAAAACTGCTAATCAGCGCTTACTGAACCTGAAGATTGTATATTCAGGAGTCGCTGGGAGGAAAGTGTCCGTGAAATAACAAGGTGTTTTTGACTGTAAACCTAATATTGCTGTCAGGTACCTACCTATTGCAGAAGCAAGCGGAAGGAGACATGATCGCTCTGGATAACAGCCCTGCCCAAACTCAATTACCCCATCTTGCAGTATACATTATTTATATGGCGATCCTGCACCACTTCCTTGGGAACGGATAGAATGGTTTGGGTACGAAGGGAGAGGACTTTTGCAGTGGTTTTAGGGCGGGAAGACAGAGTAGGGACGGAATTGGAGCGATGCCGTTGTGGGGGTAGACCGCGGCGGCGGGTCCACTCACCCTGACTGTCCTCCAGAAATTAACCGGTAAATTTTTCCAGCTTGTCGCTCTCCAATTCTAGCCCCTTTTTCGTAGTAGTGTTTGGTACAGGATTAGTAAGCTCAGGTTTAGGAGCTTCTAAATCGCTAAGGGCTCTATAACTATGCCTTGAGGGGGTGCAAGTTTAAGGAACGGTTTACGGTTTTCATTGGATAATCGTACCTTTACTAGAAAGAGAGACCCGCTACCTGTGAGGAACTCTAGATATTTTCTAACACGTGTGCAGAACCAAAAATTGAGCATGTTGCAACTTGGATTTAAAAATAACAGTGACAACTTACTTATTGACTTACAAACTCCTTGCAACAAAGTCCTTCTTGAGAAAGTAACTAGTTTTCAGCTAATCAAGAAATTTCCCGCATTTTATGGAACCCGAAGGTTCATTACCGCATTCACAAGAGCCTGCCATCTGTCCCTATCCTAAGCCAACTCGTTCCAGTCCATACCTGCACATCCCACTTCCTGAAGATCCATCTTAATATTATCCTCCATCTACGCCTGGGTCTCCTAAGTGATTTCTTTACTTCATGTTTCCCTACCAAAACCCTGTATATGCCTCTCCTCTCCCCCATACATGCTATATGCCTCACCCATCTCATTCGTCACGATTTGAGCACCCGAATTTGGTAATGAGTATCGTTCGTTGAGTTCTCATTATACAGTTTTATTCAATCCCTTATTACCTCGTCCCTCGTAGATCCAAATATTTTCCTCAACTTCCTATTCTTAAACACCCTCAACCCACGTTCGTCCCTCAATGCGAGCGACCAAATTTCACAACCATACACAACAACAGACAAAATTATAGTTCTGTATATCTTAATCTTCAAATTTTTGGTTAGCAAACTAGAAGACAAAAGATTCTGCACCGAATGATAGCAAACATTCCCTGATTTGAATCTGCTCCTAATTTGTTCCCCATTAGAATTTTGATCCGTTAAGATTGTTCCCAAATATTTGAACTCTTCCAACATTTCAAAGGACCTATTATTAAGCTTTATGCTGTGACTTCGTCCTGCATTATAATCTTGAGGCATGACCATGTACTTAGTTTTATCAGAATTTACTTCTAGTCCAGGCTCTTTATTATCAATTACCAAACCTTCTATATTTTCATTTATAATATGTACACTTTCTACTAATATGTTAACATTATCAGCATAAACTAAAAGCTGATGTTTACCGTTTGGGGGAATGGGCAGTAGAAAATGGGATGAAAATAAATCCCGGTAAAAGTAAGGCAATAAGATTTAGAAGAGCTCGGGTTAATAATCCACTGGTTTACTCTCTTGGTGCCCAAAAAATTCCGGAACCGCACACTTGTAAATAATGTGGAATAATCTTATGGAGCGATTTAAACTGGATGGACCAAGTAAATTACATAGCGCAGAAAGCCTAGAGGGCACTTCACTTTGTAATGGGCGTTCTCAAAAAAGGAAATATGTATACAAAACGTTTAGACTATACGTCATTAGTACGTCCTATTCTTGAACATAGGACTGTATGCTGGGATCCATGCATAGGACAGATACGTAGTAAATGCTTTAGACCGAGTATAGAAGAAATTTACAAATCACACGAAGGATTCTAAATGGGAAACCTTGGTTCAGCGTAGGACGATAGCACCCTTATGCACACTTTCTAAAGCGCACTCTGGGGAACGGGCTTGGAAAGCTACACGCGACAGGTGGCGAAGGCCTTACTATTTGAGTGGGTTTGATCATGTTCGGAAAATTAGGGACATGAAGCAAAGAAAGGATATCAGGAAGTATTCCTTTGTAAGTAGGACCATTAAAAACTGGAACCAACTACCTGCAGAGACGTCAGGGGCTTTCCCTTGCAAACCTAAGGTGTTTAGAAATAGATTTAGGAAAGCAATTACAAACGGGTGAAATGAGAGGAATAGAAGTGTGGCGAAAATCACCTGAAAGTGGAGTGAAGTGGAGTGGGGTGAAGTGTAGTGGTGTGAGGTGAAATGGAGCGGTAGGAAATTTAAATGGGCTTAAGCCAAATGAGAGGGTAGTTAAGTGTAGTGAAGTGTAGATGGGTTAAGTTTAAATGGGAAGAAGTGAAGTGTCGAAAAGTTTAGTGAAGTGGAGTGAAGTGTAGTTGGGTTAAGAGTAGTGACGTGTAGTGAAAGTCTTAGAAACAGGGTGTCTAACGTTACTAGAGGATACGTATATAGATTACATGAAGTTTGCTGTTTTTATGGTTTTTCTATTTATCATATTCCTTTATGTTCTTTTGGTTCTTTTTTATCATTGTGTGTTTGGTTGTGTGTTTTGTATACTGTTGTTTGATTCTATAAGGTATGTATTCTTATTGTTATGTTTATGTATTCTTATTTTTATGTATTTTCTGTTACGTATATTCTGTTTTCATCGTGCCAACTGGCATTCTTCGGCTAACCTGACAGGTTTTTCCGTGCTTTTTTCCTCAGTTGTAAGGCAAATGGCAGGGTATAATTCTCAAAGACGGGGCACGGCCCGCACTCTTCGCAGTTAGTTAATTGTGTTGTTCTATGCAATGTTTGTGTCGATTGTGTTGTTCTATGCGTTGTTCGTGTGTAAATGTGTACTGTACTACTGCCACTGTGAGTCAACGAATTACAGTTAACAAATATATCATATAATAACTTATATCATATATCATATATATCATATCATATCGTATTTAATTTCAAGCCAACCTGTTTCACCCGAGCTCTCCTGATGACGTATTCTAAAGCAAAGTTGAAGAGCAATAACGAATTCATGCCGTAAATCTAAAAGAAAATGTTGCCCATTTAATGTACTTTTTTTGTAGGAAAAAGTGGAGACAAATTCTCAGGAATAAGCTAGTAACAGTCGCGAAGAGGAAAACAGCTATTTCTATAATCTCGTATTTAAAAGACACCCAGTTTTGAATGGTTCTTCGGTGTTTGTTGGCATAATCTTGTATAAATGTCAACGGTTCAATTAATTTTAGTCTTTAACTTGAGTGTATTAATTGTATATGCAGTAAGAAAACGGCAACTCTCACAGAGGAGAACGTTCTTGATGTGCTAATACTCTTTCGAAGCAGTCAAGAAATTTTGTAAATTTTTGTGAAAAGTAAAAAAAAAAAAACAATACGGAAGCCTTTCTCTGAATCCTATCCTGAACCAGAAACAACATTTCTAATCCCTCACATCTTACTTTTTTTATCAGCTTTCAATACGGTCGACTCATTTACAGCTATCTCGCAAGTGTTGTGATCTTTTCCTCCTTTACGTGCAAAATTCTACATATATCTCTTCCTTATACCTTAAGTGTCTTTCGTACCTCCTTTCTCATACCACAATTACGACGCACATTCATGTATATGGTTTATGAAGCTGCAGTTCCTACTTCATAGAGAACACACACCCCTTTCCGTTACTAAGGCTTTTTAGGGAAATAATCGCGGCTTATTATAAGAACTATGCGAAAGACATGCATGTACGGTACCAAATACGGTACCTAGCAATGGATGTGTAAAATAGGAAATGAACACAAAACTTTGGTCGGATAGCCTGAAGTTACCAGAGTAGTAACTTCCAACATTCAGATTATTGATAATGGAACAGTGTGTGGGTCGTGCATTGGGTGTGACCATTCAGGGGCTTTTGTCACAAAAAGTAAACTGGCGGTTGTATGAAAGCGTAGACTTTTTTTGACCAGCCAAAAGACTATGATAGGTACTGTGCTTACTGCAGTTACTTTACTTGTATCTACAGTTTGTTACTTAATGATGCTGTCAACTGCCAAATGTACGTAGCGTGGATGATAGGCGATTCAGTCAGCGTGGGACTTCGGTGGATTGATTCTGACTGGGAAAAACCAAAATCTTCAAAAGACAACCTGTTCCACTGCCACCTTATTTCATTCATTTTGTAGCCTGTCTTACAACAGGTTCATATCTTCTTCCAAAAACGATTTCGACACAAAGAGGATTCTAGTGATTCATCTTTAAATTTCCAGTATCCTCTCTTTTTCCTTAAGGTCATCCAGTAGCTGCTTATGCCTTTTTACTCTTCTTCCCTTCACTTATATCCTTCCCCCTAACCTTTCCTTTAATAACGTGTTTTAGGAGGCAGTTCCTATGCAGATGTAACCATTTTAGTTAGCCTTCCTCATTTTTATTTTATGTGGGATATTTCTTTCCTCCTTGAGTCTTGGTAGTACCTCTTCATTTCCCACACGATCGGTCCAACAGAACTTCTCCATCCTTCTCCAGCATTGCATTTCCAGACTTGCAACCTCGTCCACCATAAATCCCACATGGACTCTTATGGGATCTAACCTGGACCTTCGCGGTCAGAGGCCGGAAAATAACCGTTTGGGTCATTGCAGGCCTTCTGTGTGGGTACGCACATACCTTTGAGGATGAGTTTTAAATAAGTTTGAGTGATGTTTGTAAGTTTTCATTCGCAGAATGATGATTTATGTAGGCTGAAATGACATCGTATAGATTTATGTATAAACATGTCTATATGTGATATATAACCAATACATTTTATCGCATGAATTTGGTAATGACATAAGAAAGGGAATAGGGAACGATCAGGGCTCATGGTCAGTTTGGGGTCCATTAAACGAGATCAGATTCGAGACACCGGACTTTGAAACCCAGGCCGTGTTGTACGTCCCCAGCAGTAAAAGCATGTCTCCAGGCTTCATTAATTTCCTCCGGCAGCCTTGGCCGGTACCAGCGTGGTCGAAAGAAGAGCCGCTGTTCCTGTCACATGATTAATGACACTTGCGCTTTCCCGACGTGAGTGGGAGGGTCGGACCATGCTTTTAACGCGGGCCAAATTCCGGCTCACCGAACTTCATGAAAACTAAACACATAATGTAACACTGTGGGAACATACGAAATGCCTGTTGGCGGGCGGTGATGTTGGGTTTCCATATCCAACATCTTTGGTGGAAAATAAGAAAGGATTATCTGTGTGGCTGTGACGTGTGCGTCTATTGTTATCCTCCGAAGGTCTGCAGTGTTTTTATTGCTATCGTTAACACCGTGCTGATCCTCACTTTGAACTTTCGAAAATGCACTGCGCTGTCGACCAGGCAGTAATTTGCCACTAGGGATATTGTTGAGATAATGGGGCTTAATTTCTAATTAAAAGCATTGCAAAGCCTTAAAGGGAAAACCGTCAACTGCAATGGTACGCCTGTTAATTACGCGCACTCTGGGATACATAAGACAACTGATTGTCTCGCTGCTTTATATACTACTATTACTACTAATACTACTAGTAGTAGTATTACTACTACTATTACTACTACTACTACTACTACTGATGCCGTACTACTAACACCATTGCTACGTCTCCTTAGATCTCGTTACAATTATTGCCTGGTTGGCAATCCAAAGGAAATACATGTATAAAAACCTAGAAGCCTAACTCCTTAAAAGTTATCATCACGATTAAACACAATAAAGTTAGAACAAAAAGTTCGTTTGCGTTTTTATATTGTTTTAGGCACTCCACCGCTTTTAAGAAAGTGGAATATTTAATGCCATTTTTGAGCGGATTTTGTTTCTGTATTTCATTTTGCAAGTTGAATAAAGTGGTAAAAATTCTGACGTATATTCATAAGGCAAATATTTCGAATTTTGTCGGATATTCTGATTGAGACGTTCTGTGATTTTACTCAGTCTTCCCGGTAAATCCTGACTAGTACAGTAGTGCAGACCACGACATGATCCCCGCGGAGGGTGGGCGTGTCTGTTGACAGCGCTTTTACTTGGGAGGAAATGATGATGACGTAAGCGAGGCAGTGTTTTGGCAGTTATAGGGACTGAGGGATAGTACGAAGGACCCCATTCAACATAGCTGCTGTTTATTCTCATATAGTGCTGATCAATGAGTAATTAGTTCACTCTTTATTTATTAATGAAACCATTATTTTCTCCATTTCACTTATGGGTTATGAATAATACGAGTGTATTGATCTATCATATTCACTCGCATTAATTTCTGTCACTCGTGTTTGTTTGAATGGCTGTAGATATGAATTCGAGCCTACATTATAGTACAGGGGTTATTACTGTTACATTACTTTAATAGCACCAACATCAAAACCACCATTTCGACGTGTTCTATTTAATTGAATTAAAACTGTTCCCTCTTTGTTTTGTTTTCTGAGACATCGCTATTGCCTTAAACCCTCTGGTTAATATTTGATATTGCGATGCCTGGATTCGTTTTTCCTTCACTCTTTTGAAAAGTTCTGTTCATTAATTTCGACGTTTCGTTTTATTACTTTACCAATCTCTGTTACTTCCATTTGACATAGCACGTAATCACTGGCACAAAGAAATTTCATTCCCTTATCTCTACCATCTCCGCTCTATCATGCAACCACTCTGAAGAAACGGATTTCTCCCTCCCCATCGTTCTGTTTTTTTTTTTAATATTTACACATCAGTCTATTGCATAATATATTAAGAATGATTCATTTGTATTAACTCGTCGTTTAGCCTCTCTAATTTAAATTGTGACGAAAGGAAGCGTCACGCTTGTGCCCCTAATACGGTTTTGAACCGACACACGGGTTTTTACGACAGCCTGCTTGGCAAGACTGTTGTGATATGGGAGGTTACCCTACGTGTTACACTTCAAGGCACTATATGCTGACACTCTTAAATGTATTGCTCTGAATATTCTCTAAGATAAAATATGGGCATTTGTGAAGTTAGCCCTAACCGGTAATGTAGAATCGAAATTTGTGCCACAAAAATTTACTGCCTGTAGATATCTTTCTAAATGGCGCCGAAAATTAATTAGTACCAAGAAATAGGACAGGAAATTTAGTTTTTACTTACAATAAACTCGTTTGTAAAAAAATATTTATAACCTTAACACAAATTTTCAAGTGGGAGAAGCATGGGGTTTATCTGACAGGGGTTATATTCTCATCTACCTATTATTTTCTTCCGTAATATTTAATGGCGCCAGTATGTACTTGAAAACTTTGAAGTAAAATTGTCGCCTAAGGTTTTCGCGCAGAATCTTGTAGTCTTTTACGACAACTATTAAGAGGAGAGTCTTTTTATTTTAATATAAATAGTTTCTAATTAACTCTTTCTAAACATTATAAATGCACCTCATTAATACAAATTATTCATAAACCGTATTTCATTATGCTAACCCTTCGGGTTTGACATCATTCCTGTTCTGATCACAGCTTGGATGAATGATCATTCTGAGAAATACTCTTCACTGTTTTGTGTTATGATTTGATGCATACACCTCGATTCTAAACGCGTATGTTCCCCGATGTGACATGGCGTGTAAATAAACTTTTTTTCTTTTTTGTTTGGCAGTAGGCCTATTTAGTTTTAGTTTTCTGCATGAAGCTGAGTTTTGGATAATGGATATTCTATTGAACTACCCACGTTGTTTACTGTGTCTGTGAAACTGTGACGTAAATAAAAATCTTTACCTATGCGGTGAATGGTAGGCATCAAATATTTTAGTAAATTCATTGTAGAAAAGCTTTGGGGAAATGGTTAAAAGTATGCTTAAAATATGATCTTCGAGTTTCATAACAAAACTCGGAGAATTTCTTGACTAATTGACCAATTATTAATTTCCCCCATAGAGAGAACTTACTACTCTGGTTTGTAAAGCGTGATTGAAGCTAAACTTTAGTTCCACATTGTGATGTTTCAATCAGTCTTCAGCAGCTGTTCATGTACAGTAGGTTTCAACAGACAAACGGTCTTAGATTTGAATGGAGGGGATATAGTTTAAAAGATTTCATCAACCTGGAAACTACCCGGACCGACAATATCTCACCAGTGGGTTGCAGTAAGGTGGCATTAGTGGCAAGCGTCTCATTAATGAAGTTATTGGAATTCCTTCCATTGCTGTGTCTCCTGTATTCCCACATGGTCAATTTAATGTGACCTAAGTAACTGAACACAGTAAAACTCTTCATGGTAACACGAATGTCGTATTAGGAGTGAAATAAAAGAATCCCCACTTGTCTGGCCCCCACCATTTTACGTATTCTACATGTCAGTCCTGTCAAGTGTGCTGTGTCTTCCAAAATTCCTGTCAATGTTTGAAATACTAGACGTCTCGGAGAGTGCAGTATCTTGTTTTACGTTACATTTCGAGGAGCCAAGTCCTTCTAGTGAATCCCCTGAGGAATACGCAGTATAGCTGAGCGAACGCCGTTTGGCTGCCGTTTCAGAAACTTCCGCATGGCACTACATTACAGCAGTAGTGCCAAATTAAAGACATAAGAGATCAGGCTGATTCTGCATAAATTTTAACCCTTAATCCTCTTGCGTATATGAGGATGGAGTTACAAGTTACGAGAAGACATGGATTTTTAGACCTGAGTATACAAAATTAATAAAAGTAGGCGCATAACTGTAGCGCTAGAAGTCTAAAATATAAAGCTACAAATTACTAGAAATGCCGAATTTCTTATTTCAAAAGAGGAAATATAAAGATGAAGTTACAGGAAGGCCAGCAGCTATTAGGAACAAGCTGTATTAGCCATTCGGAGCCCAGTGTGTGTGCATTTGTGTGTTTTACATAGGTCTGAGAATGAACAAAGATTGTTTCCTTGTGTACCATAAACTTACTTGTTTCTGTAAGCGAGACGGAATGTGTTTGTTGTGCGGTACGAGCTGAATCTTTATGTACATTGCACAGTAATCTTAGTCTTTGAAGGATTGAAGACGGCAAACAGAATTGACTACTAAAGTTATGTAAACTTTACACATGGAATGTGATCATTGATGGCCCGAGAAAAAGACAGAAGGCTCAGAAATATAATTATTAGAACAATTAGCAGTCAGAAATCTTTATGACCATAATCGTAAGGAACACAGACGAAAATAAAAATATACAATTTCGTATAAGCCATAGGAGATTATAGAACATTTTATATCAAGAGGCATCAAGAATATATTCGGACTTTGTACCTGATGCAAAGAAGAAGAAGTGGAGGAATTACAGGAAGACGCGTAAAAGGGTGGAAGGAAAAACAAAATGGCATAATCCGTGATATTTATTATGAAAGAAACCACATGATTGCAAAATATGGCAATGTTAATTCACATAAAATAATTCTGCCAATGAGAAGAATTTCTGAAGTTGCTCTTGGACGCATTCTGCCTTGCAGCTTACACTGTTAGAGTGAGTTGCTATAATCAAGTATTCTTAGGTGCTCGCACGCGAATGATGAGGGGATGGGTGTAAATAAGTCTTTATTATGTCGTGCAATTTTGTATTTAATTGCAAATGAAACTGGCTCTCACACCATCCAAGATGCTTTATTACCTGACAAACACAATTTGTTATATCGGAATAATATCGCTCCGAATAGTGCTGAGGAGAAACACAGGAACGCGTTTAAATTAGAGTTAAATAATTAAAGTTAAAACCGAAAAGTTAACAGAACTTTGAATCGGTGGAGATAAGCTTCGAATTTATTTCTTATAGGCAGATGTTATGAGATGGGCTGGGCATGTGGGGCGTATGGGTGAGGAGAAGGGGTGCATAGGGTCTTGTTGGGGAAACCGGAGGGAAGGAGATCAGTGAGGAGACCTAGGCGTAGATGGGTGGATAATATTAGGATGGATCTCCAATAGGTGGGATGTGGGTATATGAACTGGGTTGGTTTGGTCCAGGATAGAGACAGGTGGCGGACGCTTGTGAGTGCGGTAATGAACCTTCGGGTTCCGTGAAATGTGGGGAATTTCTTGACTAGATGCAAACCAGTTAGCTTCTCAAGAAGGGCTCTGCACCATGGAGTAAATAAGTAAGGCAGATGTTATTCTAAATTTGTCAAGTGTTTAGATGTTTTTTGAGTATATTTGCATTGCGAATGGCACAAGCCTAATACAAAATTCTACCTATACGATATTATCAACTTAATTTCAAAATTTGGAGACTTTCCATTGGAGCCCATTGTCTTCACACCAGTGTCAGAGTCACAAGAAACTGTTACGCTGCCCTGAAACACAACGTAACCTGAACTCAAATTACTAGAAGGCATCAGAGAAAGCAGTGTGGTTCCCTTAATCCAGGAGTGTGTTTTGTGCCTTCTTTCTGGGCTTTCACTCTTCGTTCGCTGTCCGTAATAGCATTACAACCATCATCCGTCTTCCCGTCATTTTTAATTTGGTCACCCCTAGCAAGATCCATCAATCACACGCTTTCTCTCTAAATGAGCTTGTCGGAAGTTTGTGACAAGTTATATTGTAATTAGTGCATCTCGTGAGTGAGTTGGGGCTAATGGAAGCATAAACAACCAAGTTTCGACTTCATAGATTTTCGTGTTCCGAATTTTTGTATCTGAAATAAAAGATGCGCCTTCTTTCTTGTGAAGGTACGCAGTTCTTGTTTAAATACAAAGCACACTAATGATTCCCTATTGAATTTTATGCAGAGATCCATAGTACATCTCCAAATTATTTTAGGAAGTATATAATCAGCAAGAACACCATGAAGGTTAAATATGCAAGTTTCTTACAGCATTTCATTCATACATTCGACACGTTGCCCCGATGAAAGTGCAGCTCGACCCAAAAATGTTGGATATATGAATAAAAGATACTAAGCAACATATGTGTTATGGTGGTGGTGGTGGTGGTGGTGGTGGTGGTGGTGGTGGTGGTGTGTGTGTGTGTGTGTGTGTTGTCAATGTTAATTGTAAGGTCCACGGTGTAATACGTAGTGTGTTTAAGACGGTAGGTAAAGCTTGTTTGTGCACTTTGGAAGCGAACGAGTGTCATGGAGGTAAAACTGTGTGAATTAAACACGTCTGCCCTGCGTGGAGGTTAGTAAAGTTTGTGCTTGTGATGACATGTGATCATTATTGAGGTTGTTAAAAGAAAGTGTTGTCTCTGTGCAGCCCAACTGTAATCTCCATATTAGTAAAGACTGCAGTTGGATGCTGCATCGAGTAACCTGCATCCTTATCCACATATTTTCAACTTACTTTTTAAGATCCGTTCCGGCATCCTCCTATTTCTTTCCAGGTTTTTAGAGTGATTTTTTTTATTATGCCTGTGTTTACTAGTCAGCTCATCTGTAGGCTCCGCAACATGTGATGTGGGGTAAAATGATAAAAAATGTTAATTACTACACCTCCTCCACCTCCTCCTCTTCCTCCTCCTCCTCCTCCTCCTCCTTCTCTTCCTCCTCCTCCTCCTCCTCCTCCTACTACTACTACTACTACTACTACTACTACGTGTATTACTACTACAATGGTCTGTGGTTTAAAATGCTGTTTTGAGCGTCAATATGCATGTAAGTTTTCTTTATTTTCGGACTTTTCTTACAAATGTCGTGGTTGTAATCTCAAATAGGACACGAGGTCCATTTCTAAATTCGTACTTGCCTCTAATGTTTATATATTATCATCTCATTCGACGCTACCGCGGTAGCACAGTGGTTAAGGTGCTGTGTTACAAATCGGAATGTCGCTGGTTCGATCCCAGCTGGATTTTTCATTGACATAAAATCCTTCCGGTCGCGCTATGGCCCTGGGGTCGACTCAGCCTCTAACAAAAATGAGTACCAGGAGTATTTCCTGGGGGTAAAGGCGGCCGGTGCCTAAGTCTGACAACCTAC
>Ga0123357_10005836_pt1 | contig 14847 bp, 19 predicted proteins | sample TergutEmb28metaG_FD_89873 | JGI IMG/M metagenome (GOLD analysis project Ga0123357, IMG submission 89873) | Embiratermes neotenicus P4 segment gut microbial communities from Petit-Saut dam, French Guiana - Emb289 P4 | ecosystem: Host-associated > Arthropoda: Insects > Digestive system > Gut ...
ATGATCTCCAATATCCGTTTGTCAAGGTTGTCTATCATCAAAGTCACCCGATTGCTTGATTTCGTAAACCAATTGCGCATAGGTCCAACTATGATATAAAAATTGTTATGATATCACTTTATTTTTTAACGAAAAACATTGTTAAAAGACAATTTGATTAATCGTCCTCATCTCTTTGTCCGTCATTCCTCTGATCGACTTTGATATGTATATCCCTCTGAGGGAACGGTACGCTGATCCCGTTTTCTTTGAAAGCCTTGAACATGGCCTCTCTGAGTTCTCCGCCTATCCTTCCGTTGTCATTGAAATCGTAGACGTAGCCTGTGATCCTGATCTCTATGCTGGAATCGAGGAATGCCGTCACCCTTGTCGACGGGAGGTCCACCGACCCGTCCGTTATTATGCTGGGGTGCTCCGTTGCGACCTTCTCCATGAGTTTCTTCGCAAGATCGATATCATCCTCGTACGCGATGTTCATGAAGACCTTGATCTTATAGATCAGGCCGTCGCCGGTCAGGTTCACTATGGTGGATGAGGATACCGCATTGTTCGGCATGATGACCGTCTCTTCATTATCCCAATTCTCGAACACGGTGTTCATGATGTTAACGTTGGACACTTTGTATATTGCGCTGTTCGTACCGATCTTCACGAGATCCCCCGATCTGAACGGACGGGTCAGCAGCAGGACCATGCCGCTGAAGAACTGATTCAGTATGTTCTGCGCACCCAAGGTTATGCCCAGGCTGATTATCCCCGCGCTTGTTATTATCGCAGTGAGGTTGAATCCCCAGACGGACATGATTATCGCCACGGCCATGACCCATATCACCAATTTTCCGAATAGGCGCAACAATGGCTCCAGATCCATCTCTCTGCGGTCGATGCGGCGGTTCTCCGATATTCTGGTTACCGTATGCTGGATGAATATCAGATAGACCTTCCAGACGATAACGGCCCCGAGCGCTACATAGAAGACATTGAACCATACCTCTACCGGGCCGATGATATCTTCGGCCGCGCCGTATACGCGGAGGCCGCTGTCAAATGCGAACAGCAATACTGCCAAAAAGAGGATGTTCCTCAGCCCTCTTTTCACTTTCTTGCCGTCCTCTTTGCCATTCTGTGTGAAGATACGGAGCAAGATCGGCACCAAGATGATCATTGCCAGGGATCCTATGACGGCCCAGAGAACGAATGTTATCACAGAGGATGCCAACGGGCTGTTGAACGGTTCCGGGAAGGGATTCTTGAAGATCCCCATTATTTTGTTGTACGTATCCCCGGACGATAACGGAGACTGCACGACCAGCTCTACATGCACGGGAGCGGTGGTCACGGCCGTACCTCCGTACAGCGTTGTCACATTCAGGATGACTTCCAGGTCATAGGTGTCGGCCGTTGCATATTTGTTGACGCTGACCGTGACCGTGACGGAGCGATGCTCCTGACCGTCAAGGACGAAATTCTTATTGTCATCGGCGACCGATATCTCCACGTTCGGCACAGAAGCGAACCCTATGGATACCATTCTGGAATTTTCGATATCGTTCTCCAAATAGCTCAGATAGTTCACGACCTCTATTGTGAAGGTCTCGGAGGAACCGGCGTCGATCCGAAGATGATAATCATATGCGACAAGCCCCACATCGCCCTCGGCAACATCCGAGCCGGACGCTGTCGCTGGAATAACAAGCAAAACAGATATTGCTAGTATGACCAATAAGAAAGCTGGGACTCTAGCCGGTCTCATGAGAATCCAGACCCAATTATAGAATAAAATAATATCTGTTAGCGTCTTAAATATCAGTTGGTGATTCAAAGACCGTGGAGACGGAAGAGGTATTTTGGATATCGGCCACAGTCGTTACGATGGCCGTACTGATATCTGCAAGCATATGGGACTGGAGGGAAAGAGAGGTCCCGGATATGCACTGGATCGCGCTCGGCTTTATCGGGTTGGCGATGTTCACATCATATTCCGTCTATACAACAGGGTTCAAGTGGGAGTACGTGTGCCTGGTCGCGGGTACTGTAATGATCCTCTTTGATGTACTTTCAAACAAAGAGCTCAGTCCGTTGATCTACATCCCGATGGCACTGCTTTTCATTGTACCCCTATATCAAAACATGGGCGATGATATCTTCAGGGCATGGGCCTCAGTGCCTGTTTGCTATCTGGTGTATGTCGGTATGTACATTCTCAACATTGTCAGAGGAGGGGCTGACGCAAAATGCCTGATCGTGCTTTCGATAATGTTCCCGATCTACCCAAGCTTTCTCGGATTGCCGGAGATCGGTCTGCCGAACAACCCTTTCAGTCAGGTGTTCGTCCTCTCGATATCCGTCCTGTTCGTAGCGGCGGTGATGGTCGCCTTTATCATTGTGTATCACGCGGTGAGGAATGCAGCGGAAAGCGGATTCTCCAGAAGGATGTTCACAGGATACAGAATGGATATTTCGCAGGCGGAGAGCGCCGACGTGTGGCCTCTGGAAGACGTCATCGACGGCGCGTTGACGCCCATAAAGATACCCGAGGAGGAAGAAATGGAAAACATCTACGCGAGGCTCAGAGAGGCGGGGCACGAGAAGGTCTGGGTGACCCCGATGATACCATTTATCGTGTTCATCACAGCTGCAGCCGCAATAGTGATATTCGTCGGCAATCCGCTGTTCCTCATATTTTGATGTGCATTTTCTGCCTGCACCGGGCACAACGGTCGCCGTTCAGCGCCACGAGCTCAACAAGATACCCGGTGCGGCGGATCACCAGCGCACCGCAGTTGGGGCAGTATGTGTTGGAAGCCTCGTCATCAAGCACATTCCCGATGTACACATACTCGAGACCCCCCTCCATAGCGGTCTCCCTGCACATGAACAGGGTCTCGAGAGGAGTGATCGGAACATCCATCATCTCGAAATCAGGATGGAATCTTGAGAAATGCACAGGGGTCTCCGGGGACAGCTCATCCCGCACCCATGAGGAGAACTCCTCGATCTCTTTCTCAGTGTCGTTGTAACCGGGTATAACGAGATATGTAAGTTCAAGGTGCACGCCCTCTTCATTGATGATCTCCGAGGATCTCATCACATCGGACAGATGCGCGCCGCATATTTTCATATAGAATTCATCTGTGAAACCCTTGATATCGATGTTCATGGCATCGGAGATCCCGCACAGTTCTCTCAGGGGTTCCTCGCACACCAATCCGTTGCTGACAAGGACATATCTAAGTTTCGGCGCTTCTTTGACGATGTCCATTATGTATTCGAACCAGATCACCGGCTCGTTGTATGTGAAAGCGATCGCATCGAACTTTTCTTTCCCGCAGAAGGATATGATGTCCTCCGGCGATTCATATGTGGTGCGCTTCCTGCCGGAAGGGGACATGGAGATCGCATAGTTCTGGCAGTGCCTGCATGACATGTTGCATCCTATCCCTCCGATCGAGAATATCTTGCTTTTTGGATGGTAATGATAGAAAGGTTTTTTTTCGATGGGATCGACGCCGAAGGATGACAGTTTTCCGTAACTGTTGGCGATAAGTTTCCCTTCCTCGCCTTTCCTGGCCATGCATCTTCCGAACCCATTTGGAGGTATCCTGCATTTGTGCGGGCACAGGTCGCAAACACAAACGTATCCATCTTGGTGATAGTATCTAGCTTCAATGTTCGGATTAATATTTGCCGTCTTTCATCGCCGCCCTTGTGTTCCCATGATTGATGTACGGTGCATCATCGTTCGTGACCTTACCGATAATGGAGAACTCCACGCCATGGTCGTATAAAGAGTCTATTTTACTTTTGTCGAAAGTGAACAGGAGTTCGTAATCCCCGCCCCAGTACAGCATCATATCTTCTTTTGAAATGCCTGTCTTTGAGAAAACCTCATCGACGCCGTCCCCTTCAGGCAGAAAACTCATGTAGATATCCATCCCCACATGGCTGGCACTGCAGATGCTCTTCGCACCTTCCGCGAGCCCGTCGGACAGGTCTATGCATGACGTAACGGCACCGGATGCCGACATTGATATGCCATCCACGACGCGTGGTATAGGGGTCATCAAAGAGGACATCGGCACATCGCCCTCGAGACCGTTCTCTATCGCATAGAACGCAGCCGCCGCTGATCCGAGGGAGCCTGTGACAGCAATTATGTCACCGGGACGCGCACCCGACCTCAGCATCGGAGACCGTCCGTTCATAGTGCCGATCGCCGTGCACGAAACAGCTCCGCATCCGAACTTCGTGTCCCCTCCGTAAATATATGCTCCGAAGGACCCAGCACATCCGTCCATACCTGCCATTATGTCATAAAGCGATCCATCATCAAGGTCGGCAGGCATCGTCAGTGCCGCCAGCAAACCGATCGGCATCGCACCCATAGAAGCCAGGTCGCTTATGTTGACGGCAGCGGCCATCCAGCCGAACTCCTCATATCTCATCCCCTTTGGAAAATGTCTTTCGAACGTAACGCTGTCAACGCATGCAACGATGTCCCCGCCAATTGATGGAATTATGGCGGAATCGTCACCTGGACCCAGCCCCTGCGGTTGACGGATGATGTTCCTGATGCTACGGATAAGTTCCCGTTCCCCCACTTCCTTCAAGGAGACCATTTATTGAGTATACTCTGTTCGCTAAATAAGGGTTATCTTGTGGGTAGACGAAAGTCCTCAGTACAAAGCTCAAAATATGCCGCAGATCCCAAATCGGTCTGAGTGCTCGATCCTTCTTCGGATGACTTGACAACAGTTTATCTGATTGAAATGAACAACATGTTTGCCTGAATGATTGGATGCAAACGCTGTTCAGGGTGTTTCAAGATCTCGCAGGATTTTTTCGCACATCTTTTTCAGTGCTGGAATGTCTTCAATCATTGTTGACCATACGACTTCCAAATCAATACGATGATAGCCGTGCGCAACTACGTCCCTCATTCCGGCGAAATCATCCCAGGGTATCTCTGGGTAAAGGATAACCAGCTCATTTGATAGTCTTTTTATATTCTCTCCGATTTGTTCTATACAGAATGAACAGCCGTGCTGATAGTGCGCATTGTCAAAAAAATCCTCTATGTCCCTGCCGTACAAATCCAATTTTTCCTCTATGCTGTTGCAAAAATACAGAATGGCCTTGATCGGAACGAGATCATTGTGCATATATTTCGATTCCTTCCGTCATTATTTTGTTCAAAAATTCGGGTTCGAGCGCCCCAATCGTCACTATGTCTATCTCATGCCCGATGGCTCCTCGGAGTTCCCTATAGAACCCAGAAAGCGTGACCAGACTACGTATCTTCCCCCTGTCGATGCAGAAGTCATAATCGCTGTTTTCGTTGTAGTCTCCCCTTGCGACCGACCCAAAGAGATAAACTTTGTCAACTCCGTATTTCTCTGCAATCGGTGCTACTATCGACCTCAGTTCTAAGACTGTATACATTCTGCGAACATCGGGTGGCATCATAAAGATATTCGCGACACATTGTTTAAAGCTGTCTGTTTATGCCATCTCCTGAATTTATTCCAAATAGCACACATTGCGTCATTCATGTGAATGTTCGCTAAATAGTATTATCGCCATTCTTTGATATGATTTCTTGGAGCGTGACTGACGCCCGTCGCGACATATCTAGTCTCATCAGGGCAGTCCAGAACACTATTACATCCATAGACGGCAACGCCGTCCTAGTGAGCGAGGATGAGTGGAACGGCATCAAAGAAACATTGTACATTCTGTCGATTCCAGGTATGCTTGAGTCTATACTGGAATCATCGCGCGAGGATGTATCGGAGATGGAGAGATGGGAAGACATCAAAGATACTCTGTGAGGCTCTCCAAACAGGCGAGAAAGGACTTGGACATCATGATGTCCTCAGAACCGAGGGGGAGGATCAAAGCAATGCTTGATCCGTTGCAGGAAGATTGTTCCACAGTCCCCGCCTTTTTGAAAGGATGAAATGCTGCATGAGAGCATTATACTCAAGAAAACAGAGTCTCGTCTCTCTGTTTCCTATCATGTCAAGATTTGGAGAATATTTTCATATCCCTCGGCGCAGACGTGGCACGTTCGATCACGCGGCGGATGATGGCAGATGGGCAGGTTGGGAAAACGCATCTACATTGTAAATAATAATTAATATAACAGTAAACAATCCACTTGGTCGGTCTCAAATGAAGCTTGATATCAAATACGGTAAGGATGGGGTTCAAAAGACCGAGGTCCCGGATAAGAACTACATCGGTACGTTCTATCCGATGGACGTCGAATGTAAGGACCCAGATGAAGTTATTAATGAATCTATCGATAATCCGATAGGATACGCATCGTTGTCTGAATTCCTCAAAGGCGGGAAAGACATCGTCTTCATTGTCAACGACGGAACAAGACCGACGCCGACAGTAAAGGTTCTCGACGCGCTCTCAAAAAAGATGGACCTCCGTAAAGCCAGATATCTGATAGCCACAGGAACCCACAGAGATATGACGCCCGAGGAATACAACTTCGTCTTCGGCAAACACTACGAGCATCTTAAAGACAGGATCATTTCTCACGATGCCAAGAAATCAGAGTGCGTGAACCTCGGCAAATCGAAGAACGGCACCCCCATGGAGGTCAACAAGATCGCAGTGGAAGCCGACAGGCTTGTGATAATAACAAGCGTCGAACCCCACTATTTCGCAGGATACACCGGAGGAAGGAAATCGTTCCTCCCCGGAGTAGCATCGTATCTGACCGTAGAGACCAACCACAAATTAGCGATGAAGAAAGAGGCCCAATCGCTGGTCCTGGAAGGCAACCCGGTCCATGAGGACATGATGGATGCCTTGGAAGTGGTAAAAGATAAGAAGATATTCTCGATACAGATGGTCCTTGACCGCCACCAGCACATATACAAGGTGGCGTCAGGCAGTCTGAATCCGGCATTTGATAAGGCAGTGGAATGGGCAAACCAAGTGTTCTCAGTCCCTATACCCGAGAAGGCGGATGTCGTCATATCGGTCGCGCCGTATCCGATGGATGTGGACCTTTATCAATCCCAGAAGGCCCTGGACAATGGCAAATGGGCGCTCAAGGAAGGAGGCAAGATCATAATGGTATCCAAGTGCAGGGAGGGTGTAGGGCACCCCACATTCCTGACGCAGCTTTCTTCTTCGAAGGACCCTAAAAAGGTACTTGAGAATCTGAGCAAAGAATACAAGCTCGGATACCATAAAGCGGCCAAGATGGCGGAGATAGCCGTCTGGGCCGACATATGGGCAGTGACAGATCTGGATCCAGAAATGATAAAAGCTGCCAACATAACGCCTTTCCCGACGGTAGATGCCGCCGTGAGAGAGGCGCTTAAACAGAAACCTAACGCAAGAGTAATAGTGCTAATGGACGGAAGCGTAACAATACCCAGAGTTGAATAAGATGAGCGATTTCAAAGCAGACAAGATAGCTAAAGTAAAAGATGCGCTGAGTACCTGCACGATGTGCGGTTTCTGTAAAGCGGTGTGCCCTTCATTTAAGTCGATAGGCTGGGATTCGGCACTGTCTAGAGGAAGGATAATCCTGACATACGGACTCTTGGTCGGAGACCTCGAGGCCGATGACTCTGTGATGGAGAACATGTACACATGTACGACCTGTGCAGATTGCTCAAGGCGCTGCCCGTCAAGTGTCGATATCGTAGGAATAATAGAAACATGCCGCGCAGACCTTGTGAAGAGCGGGCACATCCTTCCGAAGCATAAAGCCATTGCAGACAGCGTACTCAAATACAACAACCCGTACGGCGAAGAGAAATCCGTCGTAAAGACGCTCGGAATAGAGCCTCATAAGGCAAAGATAGGGTATTTCGCAGGATGTACCGCGACATACAGAGAAAAGAAGATAGGCGCCGCATCGCTGTCGATACTGAAGAAGCTGGGCGTGGACTTCACCACTGTTGATGAGGTATGCTGCGGGTCGGTCCTTCAGAGAATAGGCATCGACGAAGAGCATATCGTCAAACTAATGAAAAAGAATGTTGACGCGATAAAGTCTCTTGGCGTGGAGACGCTGATATTCTCATGTTCCGGTTGCTTCAGAATGTTCAAGGAGGAGTACCCAAAATTCGTGGATGTTCCATTCAAGGTCGTCCACATCTCGGAATTCCTTGCGAAACAGGACATCAAGCTCAAGCCCCTGGGCGATGTGAAAGTGACATATCACGATCCGTGCCACCTGGGAAGACACTGCAAGATCTACGATGCACCGAGAGAAGTGCTGAAGAAATTCCCCGGAATAAACTTCAAGGAAATGAAGTCCAACAAGGCCGCAAGCCGTTGCTGCGGCGGTGGCGGAGGAGTAAGGTCCGCGTACCCAGAGGAAGCGAAAGATATTGCCGGAACGAGATTGGACGAGGCACACTTCGCCGACATCGTGGTAACGGCATGTCCGTTCTGTGTTGCGAATCTGACCGCGGGCATAGGCGACCGCAAGTTGAAAGTGGTCGATCTGACGGAACTGGTAGACGAATACCTCTGACCATGCACCCCTCAGATCTTTGGAGAAGGCCAACAGGCCGGCCATTGATAATGGGGATAGTGAACATCACCCCCGATTCGTTCTCGGACGGGGGTGCATACCTTTCGAAAAAGAGCGCGCTGGAACACGCATACAGCCTGATCGAGAGCGGTGCGGACATCATTGACATCGGGGGAGAATCATCCAGGCCTGGTTCGGACCGAATATCGGCGAAAGAAGAGACCAAGAGGGTCATCGGTGCGATAAAAGAACTCGCCCCGACCATCAGCACCCCCATATCGATCGATACAGCCAAACCACGCGTAGCCGAATCATGCATAAAGGCAGGAGCATCGATCATCAACGATGTCAGCGGATTAAGGGATGATCGTATGATAAATATTGCGATATCATATGATGTTCCTGCAGCGATAGTGCACATGCACGGAACGCCGAAGACATTTGATACGGACATGATGGAGGGCAACGCCCTCACTGAGATCAAGAGATTTCTCAATGAAAGGGCCGAGCATGCCGTCGGCAGAGGGATGAAAGAAAGGAACATAATCGTTGATCCCGGGATAGGGTTCGGGAAGACTGCCGAACAGGATATGAGCATCGCACTGAACAGCGGATGGTTCAGCGACAGATACCCAGTGCTCGTCGGGCCATCCAGAAAAAGATTCCTTTCAAAATATTATTCGGAAATGGACAGGGACGAGGCCACTGCTGCAGCATCCATGATCGCCGCAGAGAGCGGCGCGAAGATACTCAGAGTGCATAACGTTTCAAAGGTGGCGCAGTTCATTGGCGGGAACCGTTCCGATTTATAAGAAATGGCCAATGATAAAGATCACCGATACGCTTACGGCGGTCACTACGACAAAAAGGATATTGCGGTTCTTCTCCTTTTTCATTTTGGCCTGGTCACTCCAGTAACAATCCTCCGAGCAATAGGCCTGATCAAAAGGCACGGGGTCTCCGCAGAATCTACAGTGATCATGTTCAGGCAGCCTTGTGGACATTAACAGTCAATCACCATCATAGTTTAAATCTCTCGCCATGGGGCATCTCTTCAAAGCATCTGAGAAGATTTAGAGGGTTTCTAAGACATGCCGACAGCATGCAACAAGAACATATGCTTCAAGCACCAACCAAAAGCAGTGAAAAAATGCCGATTGAATCTTTCTGTGAGATGATGGCCATTGATACTCTGGAAAAGGTACAGAAACCAGTGGAAACTTTTGAAGCCGCGGAGAGAAGAGGCCTGCATGTGCCGAAACATGATGAGATGAAGGAGATCGAAGAAGGCAGGAAAATCATGGAAGAGTACTTTGCGAAGTGCAGAGCAGAAAGAGAGATAATGAGTAATATCAACGGGTCGGGTTCTTTTACAGATTTTGTGATGCGATCCATTTTGCCAGATCCAAACTCGAATTCGTAAAAGGAGACATAATTTCACAGGGATGAAGGCAAAAGCATCCGTGGGATTCTCATGAGGTTATACTGCTTTACCAAGTTAGAGTTTTAAACAGTATATGAGTATACTCCATTATGCGCTCTGCAGTCGGAAAAAAACTATCCATCGAAGAACTTAGATCCTTAGTAGCTCCGATAGCAGAGAGATATGGCGTAGGCAGAGTATATCTTTTCGGCTCAGTAGCAAGAGGAGATTTCAAAGAGGACAGCGATTATGATTTTTGCATAGAACTTGGCAAGATACGCGATCTGATAGAATTGTCCGGTTTTTTTCAAGACCTCCGTGAAGCCGTGGGTTGCGAAATTGACCTTGTAGATACAGAAGCAGTGGATGATGAATTCCTAGCGACAATAATGGCCGAAGGGGTTGTTGTGTATGAATGACGATATGAAAGTATTGAAACTCATCATCAAGTATTGCGAAGGAATCGAAAATGCTATGAACAGGTTCGGCAGAGATGAAGAAGATTTCTTAGGCGATACTGAGTACCAATACACATGTTCATTCTGTTTAACTCAAGTCGGCGAGATGGTAAAACGTTTATCTGCAAGAATAACCGAAGAGCACCCTGAAATTCCATGGAACAAAATAGCGGGAATGCGCGACATCATCTCACACGAGTATGGGAAAGTGAATATGAACATTGTATGGATCACCATCAATGAAAGAATCCCCGCGCTGAAGGATACATGCGAAAAAATTCTGAGACAACTTGAAATGACCTGATGATCTTTTAAGAAGATGAAATAAGCCCACATAACCCTTTGTCGATATTCAGGTCGAGTCCGTTGAGGAACTCCAAACAATATGGTCGCCATCCGATCAGGTTTGTCAGAATGCAAATTTTTTTCTCAAATCTCAAATGCCGTATGCGGCCCACATTGCACATCCTTCGGACACGCACAGACTAGGCAGTCAACCGTTTTATACGAAAAAAGAGTGGAGTAAGCGTGAAGGCAAAAGAGTACGACAGCGACCGGTTCGACAGAATGAGGAGGATAGACTGGCTGGACATCGAGGGGTTTCATAAAGCAAGGTGTCTGGTCGTCGGAGCCGGCGCTTTGGGGAATGAAGTTGTGAAATGCATGCTGCTGGCAGGATTCGGGGACATAACTCTTGTGGACATGGATGAGATCGTGACCTCGAATCTGAGCAGATGCGTTTTCTTCAGAGAATGCGACAGCGGAAGAAAGAAAGCGGAGGTTGTTGCGGAAAGGGCGCACGATCTTTATTCGGGTTCAAAGATAACGCCGATCGTATCCAAGATACAGGAAGTGGAGGATTGGGATTTCGATGTTGTATTGGGATGCCTTGACAATATCACCGCAAGACTTCATGTCAATTCCCACGCGAGATATCACAGGATACCGTACATAGACGGCGCCACAGACGGATTCAGAGGCAAGGTGCAGGTCGTGCTGGAGAACGGGCCGTGTCTGGAATGCGGGATGAACGGCAGCCACATGAGAGTGATGGATGAGAGGTTCTCATGCACAGGCGGAGGTTCCATATTCATACCTAAATTGGCTTCGGAGATAACCACAACTTCAATTATCGCCGCGGTGCAGGTCAGGGAGGCGATGAAAATATTATCAGGGAGAACCGAGTTGTGTATCAGGAACGTCATGTACTATGACGGACGGTCGGGGGCAACGACGGATCTTGAGATACCGGAAGAAAGCGGCTGTCCGAATCACTTTACAGAGGAATCGAAATGACTGTCAGAATTACCGTGGTCAACACACTGAATAGTTCATCCATAAGGATGGAATTGGAGTCCTATGAATCGGTAGAGGATATCATCGACACCGCCGCAGAGTATTGGGGGAAAGACGCCGGAGCGTACGTCCTCAGAAAAGGATCCAAACTTCTGAACAAGAGGCAGAGCATAGATGAGATAAATCTCATGGATGATGATATCATTGAGATGATCCCGGATCCGGAAGGCGGGAGCTGAGATGGGGCTTGTGAGGCCCGTCCTGATAAAAAGGATCAATAATGAGATCCTTGCTCTGAATGACCATCTCGGGTTCAAGATACAGGCCGTACCGGCGAGTGCGGAGTTCCCCATTGAAATAAACATAGCGCTGAAGAACACATCGGCAAGGATATCCGAAGAAGAAGTAGGGAGCGAGCATAGTTTCCTGATCATCGTATCCGAGGAGTATCCTTATGAAAGGCCGAGAGCCAAGTGGGAGACCCCGATATTCCATCCAAACATAATGATGCCCGATGACGGCGGGTTCGTCTGCGTGAAAACGCTTGACAACTGGTCATTCGGTTCATCTCTGCTATCGTTCGTGAAAGGCGTGGAGCAGCTGATCGCAAACCCGAATCCGATGAACCCGTATGGCACGGATTCCTGCATCGAAGCGGCGAAATGGCACGTGAAGAACAAACCGAAGTTTGAAGCCAAGGTAAGATATGGTGGGCGCAATGCCTAAGATATTATCATCTGACACACCCGAGATAGAGTTCAGGGCAAGACCCGTAAAAGGGGTTTCTCTTTACATCAGCGAAAATGTGATAGACTCTATGACAGACCATGCCGACAGAGGGTTTCTTGAGAACAAAGAGGTGATGGGGCTGCTGATCGGGCACATTCTGAAGGATGATGACGGAGTATACGTAAAAGCGGTGGATGCGGTCACATCCGACCTTGATGCGGACGAGGCAAGCGTAAGGTTCAAGAAAGAATCGATAGAAGGCCTTTTTGAGCTGATCGATAAGTGCGAAGGGGATGCAGTGGTCGGCTGGTATCATTCCCATCTCGGAATAGGATGTTACCTCTCCGATGTGGATATAAAGACGCACGTAGGCATATTCGGCGACGAGACAGGATTCGCTGTTGTTATAGATCCGTCAGATTCCACTCTTGCAACATTCTCTTGCGGCAGGGACGGGCCTCAGAAGGTCCACATGATAGTCCTGACCTGATCATACCCAGATGGCGTGCCTTTTCCGCATATCCTCTTCGGTAACATTGAGCTTTTTCATAAGTTCAGGAATTATGCAGTCGAAGAAAAAGAGCACCGTATCCTCGAAGATCGTCCCAAGCGGAGCCTGTGTCGAATCCATTTTATCTTTTTTGACATTGAGGACGATCGCGGTGTTGGACACCTCAGCAAGCCGGCTTGATGCCGAAGAGGTCAGTGATACAACATGAGAACCTATGCGTCTGGCTATCTCTGCGGTCTGGACAACGGAGACCGTCCGGCCGGTGTTCGAGATCAGAATGGTAAGATCGTTCTTTCCTATTATGGGGGTGGTCATATCTCCTACGAAATAGACGTTCAGCCCTAACTGCACCATCCGGACGGAGAACAGTTGTCCGATGAGTCCGGACCTGCCGGAGCCGTATACGAATATCTTCTCTTTTGAGATTATCAGTTCAATGAGCGTTTTCCAATCGTCCTCTGGTATGGAATAAACAACAGCCTTGCACCGTTCCTTCAGATAGTCCATTGTCTCCCGCAACGGCCTCATTCCTCTGCGGCAGCGACCAACTCCGCCTTCTTCTTTTCTTTCAGCGCCTTGGCCACTCTTTTGCTCAGCACTCTCTCGTTGATGATCCTCATGTACATAGCGTCATGTTCCAGCAGAGGTGATGAAGATATTATTGTCGCTTCGGGGTTGAGGGTACAGAGTGCTTCGGCCAAAGGCTCGAACTTCAGATCTCCTTTCTTTATGGGGGTAAGTCTCCTCTCATTTCCGTCGCTGTATTCGACGCCTGCAAAGGCAGCGTAGATACCGTCTTTGCTGTATGGCTCCACCTGCTGCAAAAGATCAATGAAATCCTCCGGCTCTACAAGAGACCCGCCGGTCCTTGCGTGATAGTGCGGGAAATTAACAACGGGAACGACCCCGTCGACAGAATCGCAGAGATCGAGAATCTGGTCCAGAGAGCCGTATACGGACTGATGTCCTGTGATCTCCACGCCGAGTTTCGGGCGGATGTTGTTGTCTTTCCACCACTCCATTATGTTGGCGACATTTTCCTCTATGTTAGCGTCGATATCCTCTTCGGGAAGCTTCCCCGTGTAAAGACCCAGATTTGTGACGACCACTTCACCGTCAAGAGCGTTCACGATCGTTGCGGCCCTCCTGATGCTGTCTATGCAAGAATCGGTGAGTTCGTTGTTCGAACCGAGGTCCATGTAGTAAGGGGTGTGAAGCAGTATGTTAACGTCCAACCTCTTTGCGATGCCCCCTATCTCATAGAGTTCTCCGAAATTGTCGGTTATGCCCGATGACATGTATATCAGGCCGTCTTCTTCCTCGATGAACGTCTCCGGATCGGAGATGATATCGCCGTCTCTTTCCAACTCTACCACAAAACCATCTTCGATATCTCTGATCCTGACCCCGATCTCCTCTTCGTTCGGGTATCTTCCGTACACACCGGCCCTTACCATCTGGATCCCCAGAGCGTTAAGGCTCAGATTGTGTACATCCTCTATGCCGTCTTTGAGTGTTCGTCCTTTGCAAGACAAAGGTATTCCGGCGGGTCCGAATCGTATCATGATGTCACCGTCTGTAACCCGTGAATGCGGGGGAATATTAAATAGGTGCGCACCCGCCTATAATAGAAAAGAAGAAACAAGATAGTTTTATAAACAACCTCCCCATACGACGGTTACCCAATGTCGGGAGAGTCAGAAAATGAGTAAAAGCTTCAAAACGAATCCCCAACTCGTTACCTTGATATCAGACCTCAAGGCGAAGACGAGGGAGAACGAGGCAGCTATCTGGCGAGACATAGCGCTTAGGCTTGAAAAACCAAGAAGGAACTGGGACGAAGCGAACCTCAGAAAACTTGAAAGGTATGCGAAGGACGGGGAAACGATAATCGTCCCCGGAAAAGTGCTCGCCG